>BNJT01001967.1_pt1 | contig 11553 bp, 17 predicted proteins | sample 8540491 | NCBI WGS metagenome assembly BNJT01 (sample SAMD00202455, study PRJDB9452) | human saliva metagenome | host: Homo sapiens
GTTCCGCCTGTAAGAACAGGAACAGAACCGTTATCTACACTCTTGCCCTTTAATGTAAAGATGTGCCTTGTCATTAGTTACAAGAATGCTTCCATCAAAAGCATAATCATATCCTTCAACATTAAGAACGCTGTTTTCGCTTACAACTACTCTTGCACGTCTAATACCGCTTCTAGCTGTTCCGGCACTTGCCTTAATATCTAGTTTACCGCCATTCATAATCTCTATTATGTTAACAGTATTTCCACCAGCATTAATGCCTCTAGAAGCAGAACTTGTATTAATCTCGAGCTTTGCTCCATCTATTTTTAGACGGCCAGAACCTGGAAGTACCATTCCATATCCTGATGCCCCGGCTCTATTTTCGTTAATTGTAACCTTTGTATTTGCTCCTGAAATAGTCATATTTCCGTTCATATATAGGTCGCCGAAGGTTCCGTTTCCATTGTTTTTCCAGAGTCACTTGTGCACCATCTGAAACATTTAGATTTCCACCATCAAATTCAACTCCACCTTCGTTTCCATTCTGCGAACAATTCTTAACGACAAAGGTTCCACCCTTGATGTTAGTTGTATTACCATTTTATCAGAGCATAGTAACCAATCCCGGAGAGCCATCAATAGTAAAATTTGCATTATTGAAATTGAAAAACTACTGATGAATCACGTGAATATATACCATATGAAATTGGGTTCTTCAGCAAGAAACTTCCCATTCCTTCAAATGTGGTCTTAGAGTTCGCATATCCTCTGAAATCACCACCATTAAAAGTGATATTTGCACCAGCATTCGCCTTAAGTGTTACAGTTCTTCTTATATGCACAGGATTAGTCATCGTATAATTATAAGTTCCTGCAGGGAACTCGACAACATCATATGCATTACCTGATGGATCCTTTGTTGTTCCATCTATTATAGCTGTGAGCTGATCTCCTGTCTCCGAACCTGTTGCTGTATAAGTGCTGGCAGCATATACCATGTTCGTAGGAATAACCATCATTAAAGCTAACAAGAATGTCAAAATAAGTGCGACACCCTTGCTGCAACGGATTGAATCTTTCATATTTGTCCTTCCTTTTTAAAAACATGCCTTGCTTTTTATTAACGTAACTATTATACCGTAGATTTATTCAAAATACACTAAATTTATATAAAAATATTATTTTTTTATAATCAATGTGAAATGTAACTATAATTGCTTATATATCGCGTCCTTATAATAGCAGTAATATAAAATCTAAAGTTGCCTCTCCACCTTCGCTTAGTCTGCGTCAACATAGAGATGATATTTTCCGCAGTGAAGGCATTTAAACAGGTAGCCACACATAGATTCATCCTTGACAAGGTATTCCTCTACATCTGCAAATTCATCCCTTTCTTCATACTCAGAAATTACCTCATCAGCTATATCCATAGCTTTGAGCTCACGAGTTCCAACTGTTCCCATATATGCGCAGTAGTCATCACAACATGAAAGCCAATGTTCCCTTGCCAGCTCAGATATCCTGGTGTACGACGGAAAAGCTCATCATCCTTTTCCTTATCATTATCGCTATGCCACTCAGCATCACTTACAAACATTGCATCAAACTTCCTCGCAGCATCTCCATTTTGATATGCATATGGGACAAAGGTAGTCGACATTATCAATGCAGTACGGCATTGAAGTATAATATACCCTGCTCTTATTTCCACAACAAGGACAAATCTTTTCCTCTCCCTCTTCAAACGAACCAGTCTCAAGTGGATCTGGATGGTACTTAAAAACGGAAGATCCTTAAGACGCTCCTTCTTGCACTCCTCTCAGCATCCGTCAAAGGTCTTGGTAATGCAAATCTATCTCCATGACTTTGTGATAGATTCTGTAGATTTGCTAGCTTCTTAATCTGCTTTCTATCATTCTTATCGCAGATATTTACGAAAAAGCTTAAATGCACTTTCCATCAAATAAAGCAGCTGATATACATCAACAAGCACTTCCTTTGCATCCTTCTCGTCTATCAAAGCTAGCCTATCGGCAAACTGATAAAGAGCTAGTACGCTATCCTTATCTTCATCTTGCTCAGCAAATTTTTTTCTTAAGATCTATGTATTCCTTTAGATATTCGTTCATGCTTTTTAAATTCCTCACCCTAATAGATTACGCTATCTTTCTAACGACTCAAGTAGTGCCTTACAGCCTTTCTCTATTTCATTATATGCTGTATCAAAAATCATTGCTATACCAAGGATCTGAAATGCTTCTTGCATCTCCAGTATACTCTAGCAAGAGATGTGTCTTGTGCTTAGCTTCATTTCCAAACACTTTCTCCATATTCTTTAGATTACGCGTGTCCATCGCTATTAGAAGATCATACTTTGATGCATCTTCCTTTGTTATCTGGCGAGCTCTCTTACCATCGCACGATATTCCATGTTCCTTTAATTTTTTTCTCGTGCCGGCGGATAGACTGGATTACCTATGCCATTCCAGATTTCTTCTGTGCTAGTTGCTGCAGAATCTACTACAAACTCGTTTGAAAGACCTTGCTCTGCAAGCATTTTTCTTAAATATGAACTCTGCCATTGGTGAGCGGCAAATATTACCGTGGCAGATGAATAGGATTTTTGTCATTTTTTTCTCCTAAAAATTTAGTATACAATTATTATATAATGAATAAGATCCTTTATCACATAAAAAAACCTCTGCAACAAGCTTTAGCTGCAGAGGTTATAAATATATGTTCTATTTTATTTTTTTAATATCTAGCTTTCTTCCTAAGCCCTACTATTACTAACATTACTCCTGAAATTCCTAGCATTATTAGATACCAAGCTGTGTTAGATCCGTCACCAGTATTTGGTCTCTTAGGTGGGACATTAGGGCTTTCTAGTATTTGTGATTACATATCCATCCTCTGCAGAACCTGTAATCTTGGTAGTGTAGCCCTTTCCTACTGCATCTTCCTTGATTGTGTACATGATTTTTCTGTCCATTCTTGTACTTGTCTAGGTTTGCAAAGCTTCCCATCCAGTTATTTGACTGAGACAATGTCAAGGTTTGGCCATTTACCTCTACGCCATCAGCATAGAGTCTAACTGTGATATTAGCTGGTCTCTTGCCATCCTTGTTATTGCTATCATCCCAGGTCTTTTTGACTTTTACCTCTGTCTTCTCTGATGCTTTAGTATTTGTAATTGTGAAACCATCATCGGCATTTCCAGTCACAACAGCAGTGTAGCCTTCTACTGCCTCTTCAGTTACTGAGTATTGGATTCTATCGTTTCCAATCTTTGTAGGCAGGTTTTTTTAAAGCTTGTCGTCCAACCATCAGCTGCAGTTATCTTCTTTGTTTCAATTACATATTCTGTTCCGTCAACAGTTGCAATGAGATTTACTGTAATCTCTTCTGGATGAATTGCTCCAGCTACTCCATTATCATCCCAAACCTTCTTTACTGCTATATCTATAGATTCATCTTCACCTACGATTACTGTTCCGTTACTTCCAATACCACCGCCACGAGTAGCTGATGTGTTGCCTTTGATAATTACCTTTGTTAGCTTTTTCTGTTAATTCATTCCCTACTGAGTCTGTATTTAGCTTTAGGAATGAGTTATCTACTGTCAAAGTACCGATATGCTTGTCATCTGGAAGTGGCGCATTCGTCTCAGTTTTCCAATTATATGGAACTCCGCCTAGCATTCTCTTTGATATATTATATTTTGGATTTCCTGAATGAGATTCAAGGTTATGGTTACAAAGCAGATATATTTCGTTGACATTTGTATTTGAGTGGTTACCATAGATGGCTGCCCCGTTTGTTACAAATATCTTGGTCTGCGAAAGTGGGCATGACGCATATCCAGCGCCATCGTTATCAGCGCTATTATCTGTAATTACAACATTCTTTAGATAAAGTATACCATTTGCATCTCTGGAATTTGCACCATTTACATAAATACCGCCACCACCGAACATCTTTTTCGGTAACTCCGCTTCCATCCATACGGTTGTTTGTTATCTCACCACTGTTTATATACGCCTTTGATATACCTCCTGAGAAAGCTTTTGCCTGTACAAAGATTCCGCCACCTGCTGAGCCTGCAGTATTGCCATCGATAATACCGCCATCCATGTTCAGAATATTGGTCTCTCCCCACTGGTTGCTTCCTAAGCTTATACCTCCGCCGATTTCCTTAGCCGAGTTATTTCTGACCTCTGCACTTCCTGACATATTAATTGTTGCACCTTCATCAGCAAGAATTCCGCCACCTGCTGAATAATACTGCGTTGGGCTTACGGATCTATCTGTAACAAGCTTTTGATTCGTTACCCTTTACGATACCGCCAGTAAAATTCATTGTTGACTTGTATAGGTAAATTCCACCACCATAGGTTGCCTGATTTGCCTCTACATTTCCTCCATTCATATTTAGCGTTCCTTTTACAACATAGATTGCTCCACCTCTTGTTGCATCGTTAGGATAATCTTTGATTCTGTTGTTTTTAAAACTGCTCCCTGGGAGACATTCAAAATAGCCCCGTTATTTACATTTACAAGCGATTTTTTTCTATTATTGAATTGTTGCTTGAGTTACCGTCGATTGTAATATCTGTGAGTGTCGCTGTCTTAGTTGCTGGAACTGAAAAAACAAAATCCTTAAAACTATCTCCTCTTAGAATCTTTGCATTCGTTCCTGCTAGTGAAACATCACCTTCTATGTCAGTTGTTCCAATTACAACTATCCTCTTAATGTTCTGGTTAGCTGTAGCCAGTTGCTTAGCCTTCTCAAAAGTCTTGACCGCGTTAGCTTCACTCTTACCATCAAGTGCATCGTTTCCCCATCGACCATTTAGATAGATATTTTTTTATCTGCTGCATTAATCTCTGTGACTCTTAGATTTTTCTATTCCTAGAACCTTTGCATCGTTAGCAGCACCTGTATATGTGTCGCTTGGTGCTAGCCTTGAACACTTAGAATCATCTTACCATTAGATTTCTTAAGATATAGATCATAATGTAATAGATGAGGTTCTATCAAAGCTCCCGCTGGTGCATTATAATATTCAATTTCAACATCTTCATATGGAATTTTGATATTATTAAACACCGCAGATTCATCAAAGCTATATGTTGCTGATGAATAAGACATAGTCTTTTTACTGTAGTTGTCTGTTCCTCAAACATAAAGCTCATACTCAATGGAAAAAAATCCTTAAGCTCCCATGCAGCTGTATCAAAGACCGCATTAGCTGGCTGCCCCATCCAGTAATTTGAATAAGTTGCACTCTCATTCTCATATGTTGACATCGATGGACGAGATAAAGTGAACTCTAGATTGTAGTCATCTGCCTGACTTTCTGCATTTACAGCAAAAGCTAGAAAACATTTGACAAAAGACCATTAGAAACAATACCAAAAGCGATAATGCTTTTAGTCTTGCGCTTAGACTTAAACATCCTAATCCTCCTTAACATCGCAAAATCTAATTTTACGCCTACATTATATCAAAGAGTCTTATCCTTTCCAATACTATTTTTCTTATTTATATGAAAAAAATCAAAGATTACAAAAATTTATGTCGAAAAATTCCATATAAATACCCTCTTTACTAATTCTTAAGTAAAGAGGGTTAATATCCATAATGGTTTTAATACACTCAATATGACTCTATGCTTCATCCGTATAGTTTTTACCATAATAAATTTTTGCAGGGCGAAAAATATCAAAGATAAAAAGTATAACCATAATTACCGAGCCTATGAACATATATACATTAATATAGCTGAGCATAACCGAAACGGCTACCATAGGTAAAATAGATATGGCAAGTGTGTTTTGGGCAACTATTCCTTTTATCTTTGCAGTTCTTTTCGTCATGCATTTCGTTATAAATACGAAGCAAAAGCCTTTTTCATCTTTCGCATACATTTTGATTTCTCACTAGGTAAAATAGAATTATCATACTACTTATTACTATAAGTCCAAGATAGAAAAAAACGTCATAATGCTAGCGAGATCATGGTTTTCATATCCCCTTGTCAGTCTATCCACATTTATAAGACTTAGTAACGAAGCTATATTAATAAATGACATCATTAAATTTTGTCTTTGTATTTCTTTCTTTGCTTTTTCAAGTCTTTTTATCCATGAGTTTTAGACCTCCTCGTCTATATCTGTAAAATCAAATACATCTTCTATCTTTAGTCCAAAATGCCTAGCTATCTTATATGCTAGCGGTAGTGATGCCGTGTACTTTTCCCACCTCTATTGATGTTATAGTTTGTCTAGTTGTTCCAACGATATCAGCAAAGGTATCTGAGAGAGTCTATGCTCCTTACGCAGTTCCTTAATTCTATTTCTCATTAGTATCCTCTATTATCCATTGATTTATGATAAGAATAGAAAGTTTACTTTTGCATTTTTAGTATAGTTTGCTTTGCATTTATTGTCAAGTATACTTTGCAAAAATATTAACATATGTATCAAAGTTTGTTATAAAAACAAAACATTGATACCTAACATAATCTCATTGTTTCATGCCAATAAAAAGTCCGGCTGGCAATCTCGGTCGGACTCAAAAAGACAAGTCAATCCATAAATCGGATTCGTTTTATATAGATATGGGATAGAAAACATAATGGCAGCAGTAAAAGTGCCTGCCGCCATAGTTTAAGATAGATTATTTGCTTAATATCTAATTTGCATATTGTTGAGAAAACCTTCAATGCTTGTCGCTTTACCTTCTGACTCATCTGTCAAAAGACCATCATCAGTTAATAATGGTGTATCCAGAACTGATTTAACAGTAACAGCAACACTTACGCAAGAAGCAATTGTTTCTTTCGATTCTTGCGAATACTTACTGTAATCATCGCCTTCCTTTTCAAAGATTTCTTCCATCTTGTAAATCAAAGGCAAGAAGTAAGTATCGAGTCTTGCAAGAAGGTTATAGAACATATATGTTCTTCTTCTGATTGTTTCGCACTGAAGACCAGCAGTATTAAGCTGAGATGCAATCTGAATAGCTTCCGCTCTATTTGTATAAGCTTTTTCGAGATTCTTTTTCGCAGCGTTTCCAGCCACAAGTCCCATGACTGCTAAAAGCCGATCCTGCAACTAACCCACCAAGGACAGCTGCCCCCACCTGCCATACCTAATCCTCCAGCAGCAAGTGATCCTCCTCCGAAAAATGCAAGTGTAGCATTAGTGGCTGCGGCACCGCTAAGCGATGCAATTGCGGTACCTGTAGAAGCTACAGCTAAAGCCTGAGCGGCTCCATATGCACCAAATGCAACCAAAGCACCTCCTGCTATTCCTGCAACGGTACCACCAGCTAGTGAACCAGCAAAAATTAACAAGCGATCTCATCTCTGTAAATGTATTCTCATCAACATCAAGTTTATGTAATTCTTCTAAGCCCTCAGTGTCATTGAAATCTACATTTTTTTATCTTTTGGAATGTATCAAGGAATTCCGTTACAGTGCTGCTAAGCACAAACATCTTTTTCCTCTCCCAGTTGAGATAAGGAACGACCACAGGCAAGTCTTTGTGCATTCAGCCAATCAGTAGAGTCTTTGACTATCTCATTGGCATTTTTATTGATGAGTTTTTGCTTTATTTGCATCAATACCAGCCTTGATAGTACTTCCAACTCCGAATGTACCAGTCGCAGCAGCGACTCAATAAATAATGGTAATGGCATTCTGTGTCCCTCCTTATAGTGCGATAAGATCTTTTACGCTTTCAAAGATCACGCTCTTTCTATCATTTAATTCGTTCACCATAGCTTCAATTGTCAGATATGGCTTATTTGTAGTCTTAATCCATTCAAGTTCCTTTTTCGATATCCATAAGAGTCAAGATGCTACTCTCCATCTCAAGGAAAACAGCTTTATCGATATTTACTTTCCTAACGACATATTTTTAGAAGTTTTTCCTTCTACTTCGTTATACTTTTCATCGCTATAAGCAACTGTTAGCATATCCCAAACAAGAAGCTTAGGCGTAATGAATGAATCATCAGTAACCTTCATATGAGTGAGCGCATCTTCGATTCCATCTTGCAAGGTGTCATAGTAGTCTTCTAGATCAATCACCTTGTCTAACTGAGCTTGACACTCATTTACTATTTGCTCTTTTATGTTCCGCAAAGTTTGGATCAAGTTCTTGTCCGATGGAATCAAATTTTTTTCTTCCTCACTGTGGAAGATTTCTCCATCAGCAGCCATTAAGTAATAGAAAATCTTGATAGCATTTCTTGTTGGAATTGCCTTGATGCTAAGAACCTCAGCTTCCTTGAGCTCTTCTTCTGTTGTTTCAGAATCAGAGCCTTGCTCAGCATCCTTCTTCTTGAAGATGTTTTTGATTCCTTCAGTATCAACTTCCGGCAGCTTCACTTTCTTAACAGCTTCCACAGTTGAATCTGTTGCTTTTTGGATTTTTCTCCTTTGCTTCAGAAAGGTCGATATCTTTTTACCGCATCTTTTTGCTGAATCGACCGCTCCTTGAAGCATCTCTTTAAGTTTGAATATTTTTCTTTTCTTCGGACATTTGAAATCCCCCTATCTAAAACTGCAATGGAGCATCTGACTCCATAAGCTCATCAAACTCTTCCTGTGTTGTAAACTGTGATTCTCTTCCTAAAACCTTCTGAATTACAACATTGCCTTTAATAACAAGATTCGAATCTCCAGTTTCAAGACCTTCCTTCATATAATCAAAAGCCTTCAATGAATGCTTCTATGTCTTCAGCTAAGTAGTTGGATACTTTCTCTTCAAGTTGGGCTTTGAATTGTTGCAACTGTTGATAGAACATCTGAGCCTTTGCATCCATCAGGATCATTCTTTCGTGAATAAGCTGAGCTTCCTTCCTCTCATTGGAAACCTCCTTCACAATTGCAAGTGCAGCTCTACCTGCTCCAACAAAGTTATACCTAGCAACGAATCTTCCAGAGAACAGTACCCAATTGCCACCGGACTCAATTGCCGCTCTAAGAGCTGCATCTCCGGTATCAACAACATTGAATGTCATTGTCGCAATCGCTAAGCATCTATCTACTGACCTATTCGCAAATGGAATCACTCTTCTCCAATTAACTTTTTCAAGACTTCCGTTTTTCTAGAAGTTCCTTCTCTAGCTGAAGAATCATAAATCCAAGTCTTACACAGATTTCGATAAAGATAACCGGCACGGCTTGTAATTTTACTTGCTGTGCATAAGCAAGTTCATAGACGTAAATCTAATTTCTTATTTACATATAAATCATTGACGATTGCTGGTAGATTGGAATCCTTGAAGATTGGAAGCGTTGAAAGTTCGTGAAGCAATGAAAGGAATATCCCCGGAACTCCCATTCCACCACCAGCGGTATTTTTGAACCGCCCATATCGCTCACAAGATGACCAAACCAGTTATCAGCACATTTCACAACTTCAATGATTGCTGGTGTAGATGCTATAACATAGAGCTAGTCTGCGTAGAGTCTTTGGTATTTCTTTACCTGTCTCTTCCTCATACTTTTCTGTAGAAATAGCAACTAGCCAATTTAGAACACCAGTAATAACAGCTGGAATTGCAATATTCGCAATGTCTTCTTTTTGTTGTAGTAACAAACAAGAAATGCCATTCACCATCTTTATTAACAAAAGTGCCCACTCTAAGGAATTGAACAATGAGCGCAGACATTAAACCTGCTGGTGTGGGATGATGTGCCAAATCTGCTAAGTGGTGATTCTTCGCAGATACTCCAATATCTGCTCCCTTCCATACGTTGTCTTGCGCAACTTTGAAAGCTTGTTCAAGATCACTGATGCAGTCTTTTAATCTATCTCCACCTAGACCTCTTGATGCAGCATATTCTTGAATAAATTCATTCACTTGTCTATGCGAGAATCCAATATCGTTATTAAAAATCTTTGTATCTGCAAAGAATGCTGAATCTATAGCACCTGAAATGATTCCACATGCTACTGCATAAGCATATTGAACACCATCGGTATAATTCGTATATCTTTCCAGTTCTTGATTGACTTGATTAAGCTTATGCTCTAATGCCACTTGCACTTCTACCGGAACTTCACCCACTCCAATGGTTCCTGTTGTTTTTGTTTCAACAAAAACAGAAGCATTGATAATTTCTTCCTCACCTGTAGCTTCTATATCTTTGTGAACTTGATCCACAGTATATGTGCCATCTACTATGCCCTTATATTGATTAGAATGTTCCCAATCATAGACCTCATAAGCTCTTGTGGCTAACAACGGATGACTGTTCCACTGCACAAGCTCCTGTTCCATCATTTTGTTTGATTTAGAATCGTTGACAAACTCTTTTAAGTCGAGTGCCTGTTTTTACGAACTCTTCACGATTTATGTTTTCATCAAAATCCGTGAATCTTCAAAAGCATCTCAACCGTCTTATCAGAAGATCCATCGCATAAGACAGCAGCTCTATCTGCTGAAAGCTCGCTGCATCTATCCCAGAACAAAAAGTGCTGTAATAAGAGTTTTGGAAAGATATCTATTTATCCCCGGTATCTTTGTCAGCGGACTCGCTGCAATACCATTAGCGAAGTTCCTCGCTAATGAATGATACAAATAATGCTTACAAGCAATATGTCCACATTCATGGGCAATCACACTCGATATCATTTCCGGTGGACACTGTTTTACTAATTCTGAAGTAACACAAATAAATGGTTCTGTAATTCCTCCGGTAAATGCATTTTAAGTCGCCTTTATCTTTCGACTTAACCATCGTAAAGATCAGGCATTGCGATACCAAGCTTCTCACATATGGGAGAAAGCAAGTTATAAACTTCTGGCATCTGATTCTCGCTTAGCCTGATGGCTGTAGATAGAAACTCTATCTTCGCTGACTTTTCATCAACATTCTTAATGTATGCTTCATGAAGTTTCACAAACTTAGGAAACTGATTTAGTGCAGCAAAGGCTTTTTCTATCTAGTTCATCTATATAAAGTTCAGCATTATATGACATAGACCGCTACCTTTTACCTTTCTGTTTTTGTATCAGGAACAAATTCGACAATATCATCAAGTTTTGCAATCCAACGATGTGCAAAGCTTCTCTAAGGTATTCACTCGAACATCTTCATTTCTTCCTAGTTTTTGCCATTGCATTTGTCGTGATACCAGCAAGATGTGTGAGCTCTGTCTTAGATATGTTTTTATCGATTAGCATTTTTCCAGAGTTTATTGTAACTTACGCCCATCAACTCTACCTCCCTGATCATAATCTCCATTTTTATTATAAATCCTTATCTTGAGATATTCAAGATAATCTTGATTAACACAATTTGGTATTTTTATAAGTTTTTTTATCTTTTTAAGGAAAGTATTTCTATTTTTCCATGCTTTCTGCATGGGAGGTAGTAGAGGGAGAAGTAGTTAGAGCAAGCATATCCAGTGTCCGTACACTGGAGAATTTTATCTCTTTCAGGATCCTGCACCTGAAAGCAAAATGCAACTTGTTGGGATATCCCAAACCCTTAGATTGGAGAAACTATGGCAAAAAGAAAAAAAGACCAGCAAAGCTGGCCACA
>BNJT01001117.1_pt1 | contig 11539 bp, 15 predicted proteins | sample 8540491 | NCBI WGS metagenome assembly BNJT01 (sample SAMD00202455, study PRJDB9452) | human saliva metagenome | host: Homo sapiens
CAATTTCGCTACCAACCAATTTCACATTGATGAAGTTCATAGCTGGGCTTCCGATGAATCCTGCAACGAATTTGTTAACTGGGTTTTTTTGTAAACTTCTTGAGGAGAACCGATTTGTTCTACACGTCCGATAGTACCTGTACCAGCAGGGTTCTTAGTTGCTGACATGATAACGATACGGTCTGCAAGTGTCATCGCTTCTGTTTGGTCGTGAGTTACGTAGATAGTTGTAGCTCCGATACGACGGTGGATTTTAGCGATTTCAGCACGCATTGATACACGAAGTTTTGCATCCAAGTTTGACAAAGGTTCGTCCATCAAGAATACTTTTTGCATCACGGACGATGGCACGACCCATGGCAACACGTTGACGTTGACCACCTGAAAGGTCAGCCGGTTTACGTTCCAAAGAATTCTTTCAATCCAAGGATTTCAGCTGCTTCTTGCACACGTTTTATCGATGTCTTCCTTGCTGTATTTACGCAATTTCAAACCGAAAGCCATGTTATCATAAACAGTCATGTGTGGGTAAAGAGCGTAGTTTTGGAATACCATGGCGATGTCACGGTCTTTTGGAGCTACGTCATTGACAACCACGCCATCGATAGATGCAGTACCTTCTGTGATGTCTTCAAGACCAGCAATCATACGAAGAGTTGTTGATTTACCACATCCTGAAGGACCTACGAAAACGATAAATTCTTTGTCTTTGATGTCCAAGTTGAAGTCTTCAACTGAGTAGTGTTCGCTGTTTGGATATTTTTTGTAAATGTTTTTAAGATTCAATTCTACCATGAGGTGAACTCCTTTTGTCTTTTGATAGTTTTATTATAGATGAAAACGCTTTACATTTCTATGGCAAGGTGACCAAAAAAATAAAAAAGTTCTGTGCAACTTGCACAAAACTTTATAGAATATCTGGTAAAATCAATTGATAACACAAGGTCAGATCGGTCAATTCCTTCAACTGAAGCCCAGTCAATTCTTCCCATTTATCAATCTTGTATTGGAGAGAATTACGGTGCAGATAGAGTTGCTGGGCTGTTTTTGTTAGGACAGCACTATTTTCCCAAAGAGAGAGAATAATTTCCTGAATCTGATCTTGATCCAAAATCATCTGGTGTAGACATTCCTTGATTGCCTTCAAGTCCACGAGTCTTTCTCCCATACTCCAAAGATAGAGCTGAGAAAAAGTATGAACACCTTGATGACCCTGACGCCACCAAGTCTTAAACAAATCGCGCTCCGCTTTGATTAAGTCTGATAGGGCTTGATGCCCTGTCTGAGACCAAACCTGACCCAACATGATAGAGAGACGAAGTCCAAAGTCATACTCAACCGCTTCAATCGTATCACTTAAAATAGCTCGTACAGAGGTGTATTTGTCTTGTTGAAGCACGAAAACATAATCCTGAGCTCCGACCTGAAGCACCGTCTGACAGTTAGGAAAAAGAGTCCGCATCATATCCAGCCAAGAAGCTAGATTTTCCTGCTGAAAATAGGAAAGATGACAATAAACCAACTGAATCTTTTTAAAAGCTTGCGGTGCCTGTCCCTTCCCCTCAATCAGATAGGAATACCAAGGATTGAGCGAACGAGCCTGCTCCTGCTGGGTCAAAAGGGCAACCAATTGCTTTTCACGCTCGCTGAGCCCAGCTTCCTCCAGCAAAATCCACTGCTGAGAAGCTAAAGGGAGAGTGAGATAGCCCTCTTTCTCTACTGGTTGGTCTGAAATCTGAGCCTCAGGAAACCAGTCTTGTAGTTCTTTTGCCATCATGTCCTAGCCCTCCACTTTTTGGATGCACCACGAAATCAAGCTCTCAAGACGTTCCAGATTTTCAGTCATATGGAGATAGCCCATCACGGCTTCAAAACCTGTGGACATACGGTAAGTCACCACATCAGCATTTTTGGCCTTGGTGTGGCTATTGGTATTGCGGCCACGTTTGTAGATTTCTTCTTCTTTTTCCGTTAGGACTTGCTCCTCTAACATAAAGGAAATCAGGCGAGCCTGAGCCTTGGCTGACACATACTTGGTCGCTTCTTGATGGAGTTTATTGGGTTTGGTCATACCTTTGAAGATGAGGTGACGGCGAATATACATAGAATACACCGCATCCCCTTCAAAAGCTAGAGCAATACCGTTAATGAGATTGACATCAATCACGTGTCCACCTCACTCCATCTTTTGTATCCAGGAGTTTAATGCCTTGAGCAGCCAGTTGGTCACGGATTTGGTCCGCTGTCGCAAAGTCACGATTAGCACGCGCTTCTTGGCGTTTTTGGATCAAGTCTTCAATCTCTGCATCCAAAACTTCCTCAACAAAGACAATTCCAAAGACTTCCAACATATCCGCAAGAGCTTGCTTGACACTTGCATCATAGTTGCCTGAGTTAATCCATTTGGCCATTTCAAAAACAACTGTGATACCGTTGGCAGCGTTAAAATCTTCATCCATAGCGGCTACAAACTTATCTTTAAATGCTTGTAACTCTTGAGCATCCACATTTCCTGTAAATGGTTGCTCATAAGTGTTTTTCAGATACTTGAGATTAGTCTCTGCATCACGCACTGCCTTTTCCGTAAAGTTGATAGGCTTGCGATAATGTTGAGTCGCAAAGAAGAAACGAAGGACTTGACCATCAAGAGTTTTAAGGGCATCATGCACTGTGATAAAGTTGCCCCAAAGGACTTGGACATCTTGACATTATCGATATTGACAAAGCCATTGTGCATCCAGTAGTTGGCAAAGGTCTTGCCTGTTTTGGCTTCTGACTGGGCAATTTCATTGGTATGATGAGGAAACTCGAGATCGGCTCCACCACCGTGGATATCAATGGTATCGCCCAAAATCTCTGTTGACATGACCGAACACTCGATATGCCAGCCCGGACGACCAGGTCCCCAAGGACTGTCCCAAGAAATCTCGCCTGGTTTGGCAGATTTCCATAGAGCAAAGTCTACAGGATTTTCCTTACGAGCCGTTTCTTCATCGGTACGACCTGAAGCACCTAGCTCCAAATCTTCCAAGGTTTTATTAGCCAATTTAGCATAGTTATGGGATTTTTCCACACGGAAATAAACATCCCCTTGACTCTCATAGGCAAATCCTTTTTCAATCAAATCTTCCACAAAACGGATGATGTCAGCCATAAACTCCACCACACGCGGATGGCAAGTCGCAGATTTGACGCCCAAGGCCATCACATCCTCACGAAAGGCAGCGATATATTTGTCCGCAACCTCCTGAGGCGTGATACCTTCTTCCTTGGCACGGTTGATAATCTTATCATCCACATCCGTAAAATTGGAAATATAGGTGACCTCAAATCCACGATACTCAAAATAGCGACGAACCGTGTCAAAAGCTACTGTTGAGCGGGCATTCCCCACGTGGATATAGTTGTACACGGTTGGCCCACAAACATACATCTTGACCTTGCCGTCCTCGATTGGGACAAATTCTCGCAAATCACGAGACATGGTGTCGTAAATTTTAATCATAAATCATAATCAGGAAAGCTAAAATCCAAGAACTGTTAGTTTCATCACTAAGAGTTCAATTGAATTTCAGTCCGAATATCTCTACACTTCGGAATCCCTTGCTCCTTTCTCATTCAGATAAACCACCTGGGTCTGTTTGACAAAGCCAATTTTTTCATACAAGCGCTTGGCACCTACATTGCTATCTTCTACTGCAATCTGAAATTTCTTATCATTTTGCTCAATTAGTTGGTTGACAAGTGATTTTGCTAAGTAGCTTCCATAGCCTTTCCCACGTTCAGGTTCAGATATTGCTAAACCGTAGAAGTAATTCGTATTAGTCGATAAATCTACCGTGCAAGTTCCAATAACCTGACCGTCTTTTTAACAAAATATATAGGCGACTTTCTGGATCCTTCAGAGCTTCAGCGACATATCTATCCACAACTTCTCTAGACTCATGTTCCTCTGAGAAAGCCTGAAATTTTAACTGACTAATTTGATCCTGATACGAACTATCTGCTAACAAAACTTCAAGATTGGAAAGCTTGCTAACGGATAAGGTTTTCTATCCTTACCTAACCAAGTTTCTGTCTCTTCATCCTCGACCAATCCCCAGTTGCTAACAAAATCAGGATGACGCTCTAGAAAAATACGTTCTGTCTGAAAAGTGACTGAACGAATAGAGAAAAGAAGCCGTTTCTTTCTCAAAACTCGTAAACAAAGCACGCGCAATTCCCTGACGGCGATGATCTGGATGAACCAGTATCGTCACTTCCACATCTTGGTCATCTGCATAGACAGTTAATAGACCAACAAGTTCGCCTTTTTCATAATAAAGGAAAAAGGCGGGCATGTTTGGGTCAAAATTAAGCATGTTAGAGAGATAGGGATCACGATAGGTACCGTCATAGTTTTGGCAACAGTTAATTAGTTTTTTCGCCTCAGATAACTCCTCTTGGCTTAACTTGTTTCTTGCTTGAATCATATAGGTATCCCTCTACAACCCCAGACGATCTGTGACTGGCTTCTTTAGCCTGCTCGAGTTTATTGACGTAGTACTCTCGTTTTTCTTCGACTTCGTGAATGACTGGCTCATCCTTTCTTACCATGTACACGGACAATCTTAGCAGGAATACCGACAACCGTCACATCACTAGGTACGTCTGCAACAACAACTGCTGCTGCACCGACCTTGGCATTTTCACCGATTTCCACAGGTCCAATGACTTGGGCATGAGCGGATATTAAAGCTCCTTTACGAACAGTCGGATGGCGTTTGCCAACATCCTTACCAGTCCCACCAAGAGTCACCCCGTGATAAAGGAGAACACCTTTTTCAACGATCGCTGTTTCCCCAATCACCAGACCAGAACCGTGGTCGATAAAGACACCTGAATCAATCTGGGCACCTGGATGAATCTCAATCTGAGTCCAAAAGCGCCAAAACTGACTGTGCATACGAGCCAAGAGTTTGAAGCCATGCTTCCAGAGAAAATGCGAAAGACGGTGGGCCGCCAAGGCCTTGACACCTGGATAAGTCAGCAAAACCTCCAAAGTGGTGCGGGCCGCTGGATCATTTTCTTTTACGATATCAATGGTTTCGCGCCACCATCCCATACATTTCTCCTTTTCTTATTCTGAATCTTTTGGTGTTTCTGTAAATTCTTTCTTAGGTTTGTGGTCCTTGTGATGACGTGGGCGGTGAGGTCGCTCAGACTTTTCGCCTTTTTCATCACGTTCAGGTTTTGGAGGACGAGGAAGGAGGGCTTTCATAGAAGCATCCACACGTCCTTTTTCATCAATCTTGATAACCTTAACATCAACTTCATCCCCGATTGCTACCAAGTCTTCGACATTATTGGTACGCGTCCAAGCCATCTCCGAGATATGAACAAGGGCATCTGTCTTATCAAAGAGGTTAACAAAGGCACCAAATTTCTCGATACGAACGACTTTAGCACGGTAAACTTCGTCCACTTTGGCTTCACGGACCAAACCAGCAATAATTTCTTTAGCACGGTTAATAGCATCTTGGTCGCTAGAGTAGATAGATACATTTCCTTCTTCGTCGATATCAATCTTAACGCCTGTTTCAGCGATAATCTTGTCGATGGTTTCTCCACCCTTACCGATGACAATCTTGATCTTGTCCACATCAATCTTGATGGTATCAATTTTCGGAGCAGTTGGAGCCAATTCTGGACGAACTTCTGGAATGGTTGCTTCAATCACATCAAGGATTTCAAAACGAGCTTTCTTGGCTTGGGCAAGAGCCTCAGTCAAGATTTCTGCAGTAATCCCTTGAATCTTTGATATCCATTTGTAGGGCTGTAATCCCGTCACGAGTACCTGCAACCTTAAAGTCCATATCTCCAAAGTGGTCTTCCAAACCTTGGATATCTGTCAAGACTGTATAGTTGTTTCCATCTGAGATGAGACCCATGGCAATACCAGCTACTGGCGCCTTGATTGGCACACCACCAGCCATAAGGGCAAGAGTTCCAGCACAGATAGAAGCCTGAGATGAAGAACCATTTGATTCCAAGACCTCAGCCACCAGCGGATAGCATATGGGAATTCTTCCAAGCTTGGCAAGACTTGAGCCAGGGCACGCTCACCGAGAGCACCGTGACCGATTTCACGACGACCTGGAGCACCGTAACGACCAGTTTCCCCTACAGAGTATTGTGGGAAGTTATAGTGGTGCATAAAACGTTTCTTGTACTCTGGATCCAAACCATCAATGATTTGAGTTTCTCCCATCGGAGCCAAGGTCAAGACTGAAAGAGCCTGAGTTTGCCCACGAGTGAAGAGACCAGAACCGTGTACACGAGGAAGGAAGTCAACAACCGCATCCAAAGGACGGATTTCATCGACCTTACGACCATCAGGACGTACCTTGTCTTCTGTGATCAAACGGCGCACTTCAGCATGTTCCATTTGTTCCAAGATTTCAGCAACATCACGCATGATACGGTCAAATTCTTCATGATCTGCATATTTTTCTTCGTAAACAGCAGTTACTTGGTCTTTGACTGCTTGAGTTGCAGCTTCACGTGCCAATTTTTCTTCTACTTGAACAGCTTTTTGGAGGTCGCTGTTATAGGCTGCGATGATTTCAGCTTGCAAGTCAGCATCCACACGAAGCAATTCTACTTCTGCTTTTTCCTTACCGACAGCAGCAACGATTTCTTCTTGGAAAGCAATCAATTCTTTGACCGCTTCGTGCCCTTTAAGAAGGGCTTCCAACATGATTTCTTCTGACAATTCTTTGGCACCAGACTCTACCATGTTGATGGCGTGCTTGGTACCAGCTACTGTCAATTCAAGGAGAGATTGCTCTGCTTGTTCTTGACTTGGGTTGATGATGATTTGACCATCCACATAACCCACTTGGACACCGGCGATTGGTCCGTCAAATGGAATATCTGAGATAGAAAGCGCCAAGGATGAACCAAACATAGCAGCCATTGGTGCAGAAGCATTTTCATCATAAGAAAGCACGGTATTGATGACTTGGACTTCATTACGGAAACCTTCCGCAAACATAGGACGGATTGGACGGTCAATCAAACGCGCTGTCAAGGTCGCATCTGTTGAAGGACGTCCTTCACGTTTCATAAAGCCACCAGGAAACTTCCCAGCCGCATACATTTTTTCTTCGTAGTTGACTTGAAGAGGGAAGAAATCCCCAGTTGCCATCTTCTTAGACATAACGGCAGCAGTCAAGACAGTTGACTCACCGTAACGTACAACAACAGAGCCATTTGCTTGCTTAGCAACCTGACCAGTCTCTACAATTAACTCACGACCCGCAAAAGTCGTTTGAAACACTTGTTTTGTCATTTTAATCCCCTTTGGATTGATGAAATTATACGTCTTGCCTACAAAGATCAAGATACAAAGCCGTTAAGCAACTCAAAGGAAAATAGGAAACTGACGAAGTCTTCGATGAAGACAAGACAGTTTATCTTTTTGACACAGCTTTTCGGCCGGGTTCAATTACACAAGATATTTTGGACGGTTCGGCTTGCCGAACATTTCTGTAGAAAAATAGGAAGGTGACGCCACACTCGATGAGTGCTAGGAAGCTTATCTTTTTTCCTAAAAAATGAGGCCAAAATTCAATTAAGTATCTTTTTGATATTTCCCTGAAATAGTGCGGACGGGAGGTAAAATTATCCAGTGGATGATTTTAGAAATCCAATGGAATTTCAATGGTAATTTTTAATTACTTCGCCTTTTCATTTCTATGCTCAGGCTAAAATAGTTCCCCGAACTATTTTACTCTCAAAAATCCCGTCTTAGATAATAATACTGTTATCATCTAGGATACCACGATAGCGTGAAATATCTTTTAAATACTCACTCCGTTCGTGTTTTTTGAGACACACATTATCAGATTCTGTTTAAAAAATAATCAACTTTAAACAAACTTCTACAACTTAAATACCCTCATCTTTGTATCAAGTACGTACAGAGTCTATTTTATCATATTTTTCTTAAAAAGTGCGGTCTTTACCATTAAAAAGGAACCATTCCCCTCACCTGAGAAGAATGGTTTGCTTTTTATTATCCTAGAGACTGATGATTAAACAAGGCATGGGTTGCTTGGTGGATGTATTTTGCTGTTTCTGCATTGTTCATAGTGTAGAGATGCACACCGGCAACATCCTGAGTTACCAAGTCCACGATTTGGTCCACCGCATAGGCAAGTCCTGCTGCTCTGAGCGACTCAGGGTCATGCTCATACTTGTCTAAAATAGCTTTAAATTTGCGTGGAAGATGGATATTCTCACAAGTCTTCAAGAGACGGAGAGCCTGATTTCGATTCAGAATTGGCATAATCCCTGCATGAATAGGAACATCAATCCCAGCCAAGATGCACTTGTCTTGGAAAATCATAGAAGCGCTCATTGTCAAAGAAAAAGCTGAGTTACGAGGCTCGAACAGCCTGCATCCACTTTCTTCTTAAGATTTTGAATATCTGAAATCTGATTTGGTGAATCTGGATGCCCTTCTGGATAACAAGCACCAACAATATCAAAGTGAGGGGCTTGTTCCTTGATGAACTCAATCAAGTCAGTTGCGTAGCGGAAATCCTTTTGTGGTTCCACATCTGGAATAATATCCCCACGAAGAGCCAAGATTTTCTGCACCCCAACCTTGTCCAAGTCCGCAATGGTTTCAGCAACCTTGTCCTTAGTCAAATAGATGGCTGGCAAGTGAGCAATAGTCGGAATCGCCAAAGTCATTTTGGATAAAGTCAGCCAAACGAACCGTCGTTTCCTTGATATTAAATTTATTATTGCTGGCAGTCACACTGATAAAGTGGGGAGCCAACCCCTGCATATCTTGAAGAGCAGAAATAATTTTATCATTACCCACGGCTGGGTTGGGAGGGAACACTTCAAATGAGAGTGACGGTGTTTGGCGTGACATAGTCATTATCCTTTTCTAGTTGATTTTTTCGTTAGCTGGACTCCTAGAATCCAAGTGAAACAGGCAGATTGACCAAACAGCGCTTCTTGAGAAATCCTATCTTACAATTTCTCACGCGCAGCTTTAGCTGCTTCAACAAGGCGGATCAAGCTTTCTTTTGTTTCTGGAATACCACGTGTTTTCAAACCACAGTCAGGGTTGATCCAAACTTTCTTGCTTGGCACTTTAGCAAGGATGGCTTCGATTGTATTGTCGATTTCGCCTTCGTTTGGCACACGAGGTGAGTGGATATCGTAAACCCCAGGTCCCACTTCTGTTTGGAAGTTTTTCGCTTTGAGTTCGTCCAAGATTTCAAGGTTTGAACGGCTAGCCTCAAATGAGATAACGTCCGCATCCATGTTGTCGATAGCTGGGATGATATCTGTAAATTCTGAGTAACACATGTGAGTGTGGATTTGTGTGTCTGGCGCTACTGTTGAGTGTACCAAGCGGAAGGCAGGAATTGCCCAGTCAAGGTAGTCTTCGTACCAGTCGCTACGACGGAGTGGCAATTTTTCACGAAGAGCAGCCTCATCGATTTGGATGATTTTCACACCAGCAGCTTCAAGGTCAAGCACTTCATCCTTGATAGCAAGGGCGATTTGAAGAGTAGAATCCTTGATAGAGATGTCTTCACGTGGGAATGACCAGTTGAGGATGGTAACAGGTCCAGTCAACATACCTTTAACAGGTTTGTTTGTACGGCTTTGTGCATAGCTAGACCATTTAACAGTGATAGGGTTAAGACGAGTGACATCACCCCAGATGATTGGTGGTTTAACCCCACGCATACCGTATGATTGTACCCAACCATTTTTTTAGAGAAGAGGTAACCTGACAAGTTTTTGACCGAAGTACTCAACCATGTCATTACGCTCGAAATTCACCGTGAACAAGGACATCAAAGTCGATATCTTCTTGCCATTTGATCCATTCATCAATCGTTTCAGCAAGGAAAGCGTCGTACTCTTCTTGAGACAATTCACCTTTACGGTAAGCCAAACGTTTAGCACGAACTTCTTTAGTTTGAGGGAATGAACCGATAGTTGTTGTTGGAAGAGCTGGAAGTTTGAAAGCTTCTTCTTGGATGGCTTCACGTTCTGCAAAGGCTGGCAAACGAGTGTAGTCTGCGTCTGTCAAGCCAGCGATACGCGCACGAAGTTCAGCATTTTCACCAACACGCTCAGTCGCAAAGAGTTCTTTGTTAGCTGCAAGAGCTGCTTCACCTTGACCATTGCGGATAGCATCCAAGTCACGGATTTCATCCAATTTTTCAACTGCAAAGGCAAAGTGGTTCAAGATTGCTGGTTCAAATTCTTCATTAGCAGTTGTAAATGGCACATGAAGAAGTGAGCATGAGCTTGTCAAGACAATGTTTTCAACTGGAATTTGCTCAAGAACAGCCAAGCTCTTTTCGTAGTTGTTACGCCAGATGTTTTTACCATTGACAATACCTGCATAAAGAGTCTTGTCAGCTGGGAAGCCACCTTTAACCAATTCAAGAGTTTTCTTACCTTCAACGAAATCAAGACCGATAGCATCTACTGGCAAGTTTACAAGGTCAGCGTAAACGTCACGAACATCTCCGAAGTAAGTTTGAAGCAAGACTTCAAGACCTTTTTTGTCAGCCAAAAGTTTGTTGTAGAGGTTCAAGAAGAGAGCTTTTTCTTCGGCAGTCAAATCTTTCACAAGAGCCGCTTCATCCAATTGGATGCGAGTTGCACCAAGTTCAGCCAATTTTGCAAAAACTTCTTGGTAAGCAGCCACTAAGCTGTCTACGAAGTCTTCTGCTTTCACGCCTTCTTCAAAGTCTGACAATTGAAGGAAAGTGAATGGACCCACAAGAACTGGACGAGTATTCAATCCAAGTTCTTTTGCTTCTTGGAACTCATCGAAAATCTTGTGACCTGCAAGTTTAACTTGAGTGTCTTTTTCAAATTTAGGAACGATGTAGTGGTAGTTGGTGTTGAACCACTTCTTCATTGGAAGGGCGCGAACGTCCCCTTTTTCTCCTTGGTAACCACGACCCAAAGCGAAGTAGCGCTCAAGGTCAGACAAGTCCAAGTTTTGAACGGAAGCTGGCACCACGTTGAAGAGGAAGGCTGCATCTAGGAAGTTGTCATAGTGAGAAAAGTCATTTGATGGAATTTCAGTGATGCCTTTTTCTTTGACAATGTTCCAGTGTTTAGCACGCAAGTCTTTTGCTGCTGCCAAGAGTTCTTCTTCTGAGATTTCTTTTTCTAAAAGTATTTTTTTCAGTTGTAAAATTTTTAATTCGCGGAATTCGCCCAAACGAGGGAAACCGATGATTGTAGTTGACATGATGTGTCCTCCAAAATTTGTTGTTGAAACTATCTTAACAGAAAAGAAATCATCTGTATAATTGTAAAAAATTAGGCTTTGATATAGTTTGAAACTATATCTCTGTTTTTAACAAAAGAAAAAGACCTGAGACAAATGCCTCAAATCCTTTGTGTAGCTTGTTTTATAGCTCTATTTCAGTTAGACTGTTCAAACGCGTTATTAGTAATTCTTATAAGTGACTATGGCTTGTTATTAGAAAAAGACTAT
>BNJT01001840.1_pt1 | contig 11421 bp, 15 predicted proteins | sample 8540491 | NCBI WGS metagenome assembly BNJT01 (sample SAMD00202455, study PRJDB9452) | human saliva metagenome | host: Homo sapiens
TATTAAGGGTAGAACCTTTATTTATTAAATCATTTCTTTTTATAGTTATATATATAATTACAAAAAAAGAAAATACTAATAATAAAATTACCAAAAAGTAATATTTTTCTTTATTTTTGTTAATAATATTATATAAGATTGAAATTATGAATAATATTGTAAAAAAAGTTGTTTCTTAAGAAAATGTTTTTGCATAATTCACCTTAATCCTTTCTATATAAACCATTGTTGGTCCTACTATTCTTGTTCATGTTGGATCTGAATATACCGCCATTACAAATTTTGTTCTATGTATTAAATCTTTTTGCGCTTATGATAGACTTTAGTTTTAGTCCATTTTTATAAACTCTATTCTCATTTTTCATTTTTGCTTACAGTTGTTATTCGACATAGAGCCGATAATACCTGCATAGCCCTCCCTTTTATTTTTATATAATGTGTAAAGACACTCTTGGAAGATGACTTTGAATACGTCCAGGTGCCAGCTGATAGGCTGGCACCTGGATCTACTCTATATAGAAAGGATAAGAGAACCTTAATGGTAGGAAGGTCCTGGGGTCAAACTAAAAATGGGGCCTTATTTATAGTCCTAAGGAAGGACGTCTGACCTAGTCATAGTAAGGCCAGTAAGTCCAACAACGATTGTGGAGTATAAGGCTGGTGTAGCAAAAATGGCAAAGGGAAGGTAGGATAGGGTAGCCACTCCTAGCATGCTGGTAGAAAAGGCACCACAAACTCCCAGGGTACAAGGAGTTTATGACAGTTCCAGAGTCCTCAAGAGTCCTGGACAGATTTTTTGGATGTAGGCCCAATTGGTCGTATATAGGCTTAAAGGTCCTGCCTGCCAAGAGGATACTAAGGTATTGCTCGCCCACTATCAGGTTAACACCCAGGGCAGTCGCGACTACACATGTGCTGACACGAGAGGACTATCCAATACTTGGTTCAAGCTGTTTAGGATGCTTGGTATGATACCTAGGCCGAATAAAAGACCTCCGAGGCTTAGGGCCAAGATTACAATAGTCATGGTGAAGAACATGCTGCTGATACCGCCACGACTCACCAGGGACCCTATATCTTGACTAAGACCATCCATAGAAAAGCCATCAAAGAAAAATTTGGCTAGTTGGCCCATACTATATGAAGAGTGGAGCTTGCTAATCAAGAGACTAGCTAGGCTAGTGTATATAAGGGTCAAGACGGCAGGTATCCTCCTGATTGAAAGCAGGATTAGGACACCAAAGGCTAGCAGTGAGTAAGGGTGAACTAGGCCAGTAGCTAAAATAGAGGAACGAAAGCTTTCTATCCCGTCTAAAGAAGCTGCATCTTGTCCTAGGGACATAAGGGTAAAGGCTATTGCAGACACTATAAAGGCTGGAATGGTCGTATACATCATATTTTTAATGTGGTCAAATAAGTCAATCCCTACTATACTGGCAGCTATACCTGTGGTATCGGATAGGGGAGACATCTTGTCGCCAAAAAAGGCACCGGATACAATAGCACCAGCTGTAATTGCAGGGTTAAGACCAAAGGCATTTGAAATACTCATAAGGGCAACTCCTAGAGTTGCTACAGTTGTCAAGCTAGATCCTATAGCAATACCAATTATTGCAGTAGCCAAGAAGCTTGATAGGTAAAAGGTCTTAGACGAAATAATATTCAGGCCAAAGTAGATAAGGCTGGGTATGGCACCAGATATCATAAGGGCAGTAACCAATATTCCTATAAAGAAAAAAAGGTAAATAGCCCCCATGCTGGTATGAACTGACTCAGCCATACTTTCCTGCATCTTGTCAAATGATATGCCCCTGGCACGTCCATAGACTATAAGGCAAATGAGAGCAAGTAGGATAGGGATATGAGGAACCATATCCCTTATGGCTATCATTGGAAAGCCCAGGATAAAAATACTATTAAGATGCTAATGACAGCTTCCTTTTTTTACTTGGTTTTTCGATGTTGTACTAAATTAAACATAAATATATCTCCTTGTTTTTAAATAGAATATTTGTGTTTTTTATTTTTTTGTCGACAAATGAAAATAAAAAAACTCCTTACTAGTTTGCACTGTAAGGAGTCGTAAAAAAACAAACACATCATTAGAGGCTCCTTGACAAATGCAAAATAGAGCCACTAAATCTAATGTGACTCTCTAATAAGTATAATAATAGAAAAAGGTTGGCAGAATTATTTTCTATATTTTTTTGTTTGTAATAGTATTTTTTTGATATTTTTCATAATGCTTCTCCTTTTTCTATATTTTTTTATTAATTCTATCATTAAAAAAATGCAATGTCAATAAAAAGTTTAAGATATTTTTCATATTGACATAATAGTTAATTTTTGTTAATTTAAAGTCAAGAATATTCTTAATTTTAAATTAACAAAGGAGATTAGATTGAGGTAGTATTATGTATTTAAATGACGATAATGTAGAGGAGCTAGATTCTGAACTGGAATTGAGTTGTATAAGAAATCTATTGTTAGAAATAATTAAAAACAATCATCAAGATATGATTTACGATATAAATTTTATCGTTTTTAGATAAAGCATTGGATTTTAGGTCATATAGAAAGATTTTTTGTTGAGTTGCTGGTAGGCTATCAAAAAGAATTTATATCAAAAGGCACTATACCTAGTATAGAAGATATTCATGAAAAATTAATAAAAAAATAATTTCGATTAATGATTCTATTTTTAGAAGGAATATCCTATTTGAATAAGGATAAATATAATTTAGATTTTACCAGAAAATTTTTATTGAAGGTTAGAGAGAAACATGAAGAATTTACATTTCTGAAAAATAAAATAAACTTCTCAGAATATAAGACAGGGACAATTAAGCCCCTTGGAGTCTATGTTCTTGTTTTATGCTATAATGCAGACATCAACAAGTATTAAAAAAATGTTAAATTGACTCTTGTTCGTTGACTTGTTCAACGTCTTGAGTCTCTTTTTGTTTTACTTCCAAGTTAGAATATTTATAAAAGTATGTTTTTGTCTGTTTGTCATTTCACCCTTAAATATAATATTTGGATTAATTCTAATTGCACCTTGGTTTTTCTTGCCTTAAAAATTAGCATTAACCAATGCTGTAATTGCAGTATTAACTGTTTTAACACTAACATTACAACGTTCTGCTATTTGTCTTTGAGTTCCGATATATATATTATCTTTTTCAAATAGTGAATATAAAAAGCTAGAAATGAATAATTAAGATCCTCTAGTATCATAGAATATAGGAAAACGATAACAATTATTGTGGCAAGTAGGTGACTTATAGCCGGTTTTTATTGTATACTAATATATATATAATAAAAAAATATTCATTTTTTAAGGAGGATGTCATATATGAGTAATGACAAGGTTAGTGCGAAAGCCCTAATCCCCTTTTTGATCTTTGTAGGTGTATACCTAATCACAGGTATAGTCTTAAATGCCCAGGGGACAGAGTTGGCCTTTTACCAATTGCCATCACCAGTGGCAGCAATAATCGGTATTATAGTTGCATTTATAATGTTTAAGGGATCTATTGAAGAAAAGTTCGATAGCCTGATTAAGGGATGTGGTAATGAAAATATAATTATCATGTGTATTATATTCTTGCTGGCAGGAGCTTTTTCAACAGTATCCAAGCAGATGGGCGGTGTTGATTCTGTCGTAAATCTTGGTATGTCAGTATTGCCACCCCAGTATATAACTGTAGGGATCTTTATAATTTCATGTTTTATAGCCATATCTACGGGAACATCTGTAGGTACAGTAGTTGCAGTTGCCCCAATTGCTATTGGTTTTGCCCAGGCAGCAGGTATCAGTGAGGCCATGGTAATTGGTGCTACTATCAGTGGTGGTATGTTCGGTGACAACCTGTCTATCATATCTGATACCACTATAGCAGCGACTAGGACCCAGGGGTAGAGATGAAGGACAAGTTCAAGGCTACTTTATCATTGCCCTACCGGCAGCTATAGTTACTATAGTCTTGCTAGTTGGTCTTTTGCTAGGCCGGAAACTATACCTACTGTCAAATCTTATGAATACAACATCATCAAGGTTATACCATATATATTCGTTCTTGTATCTGCTATCTGGGGTATGAACGTTTTTTGTTGTGTTGACAGGTGGTATTATCATTTCTGGTATCATAGGCATCAGTGATGGCTCATTTACAGCCCTGGTATTCAGCCAGCAGATATTTGAAGGATTCAAGGGTATGCTAGATATCTTCCTACTATCTATGTTTACAGGCGGTCTGGCCTATATGGTTGAGCGAGAAGGTGGTATAAACTGGATTATCAAGCAGGTTGGAAAGATTATAAAGGGTAAGAAGTCTGGGAACTTGGTATCAGTGCCATGGTATCATTGACAGACTTGGCTACTGCAAACAATACGGTTGCTATTTTGATAAATGGTCCAATTGCCAAGGAAATAAGTGAAGAGTACGGTATAGAGCCAAAGAGGGCAGCATCTCTTCTAGATATATTCTCTTGTGTGTTCCAGGGTTTGATTCCCCTATGGTGCCCAGGTCTTATTTGCCTGTGCAAGTATAAAGGGACTAAATAGTCCCTTTGAAGTGGTATACCTAACTTGGTATCCGCTAGTATTGGCTGCTTTTTGCCCTATTGTCTATTTATGTACCATATGTAGATAGGGTATCAGCTATATTTAAAAAGACTAATTAATGGATGAGGGGGTGCATGTATTTGAAAAGTTTGAGAAGAAATATACTGATAATACCTGCTTATAACCCTCCCTTTTATTTTGTTGACTATGTAAAAGAACTGGTGGAAAATGGCTTTTGAATATATCTTGGTGGTTGATGATGGTAGTAGAGATGAAAGTCAAAAAAATCTTTGAAGCCATAAAAAGCTTGGGATGGCCCGGACTAGAGGTCTTGGTCCATGATAAAAACATGGGTAAGGGCAGGGCCTTAAAGGATGCCTTAAGTGGGTCTTGGACAATCAAGATATTCTGGGGCCTTATCTAGAGGTCTTGTGTCTTGACTCAGATGGTCAACACCTGGTAGAAGATGTGGTCAAACTTGATAAGGTCATGACTGCCGACCACTCATGGGATAGGGGTCTTTTTGAATCTACAATATACCTTGGCAGGCGAAACTTTGATGAAGCCTGTGTACCTTTAGGAATAGGTATGGCAATAAGTTTACCAGGTATATTTTCAGGCTCCTATTTGGTGTCAAGGTAGGTGATAGCCAAACAGGTATGAGGGGACTTCCACTAGGAGCCCTATCAGATTTTAAGGACCTGGATGGCGATAGGTTTGAGTATGAGATGAACATGTTGATAGAGGCTTCTAGACTAGCCTATAGGATAAAAGAGGTAGATATAAAAACCCATTATGTGAGGGATAATTCGGAGAGCCACTTTTAGGGTTTTTTTGTAGATTCCTTTAAAAATTTATAGGCTTATATTTAGGAAATTTTTTTGCTAAGTTTTTTTAATTAAGACTTCTTTCTCTATGAGGTCCTGCTTGTTAGGACCTTATTTTTATAAAGGTATTTTTGGAGGTGAAGAGACTTGGAAGGTATAAGGATACTGTATCCATTTTTGCACTTATTTTTAATACTTGCTTGCATAATGGGATATGCCTGCTTTATGGAGGCTAAGCTGGGTATAAAGGGGTCAGTTTGGTCCTATTAGCTCTATCTCCTTTATATCTGTAGGCCTTATATTCTTTGGCTATATGGGCCTACTTTTTCCAGGTATATATATCATGTATATTATAGGGCTGGGGCTTTTTGTCTTTTTGTCTTTTTGCCTATCCGAAAATATATAAGAAAAAAATCTCTATCTCTATGGACTGGCTGGATTTGTTATGCTAGTATATACGGGCCTATTTTTTGAGGTCTAATGTGGGTGACTATGATGCTTTTTTTCCCACTGGGGTCTGGCAGTTAGGACTGATGCAAACTACTAGGGCCCCTACCAGTCTGCCGTGGATACATGTATTAGTTTTAGTGACTCACCCATTGGCCATGCCTATCTTCTGCCTTTTTAACAGTGGCAGGACCCTGTATCAGGAGAATCTCTACCAGCAGGCCCATGCCCTTGTCCTAGTATTTTCCATATTGCCAATACTTGACTCCAGTATGGACAAGCCAGGAGACAAGTGGTCTAGAAGACTATTTATGGGACTAGTATTCGTATTTTACTATAGGGCTAGTAGAGGTAGCCAGTGTAAGGACCTTCACTATGTATATAGATACTATCCTGGCTACAGTGGCCTTTTCCTTATCCTACCTAATTTATTACGAGAGGAAGGATGTAAGGAGGGTTTGGCTTCCATTTCTATTGATAGGATCCTTTTTAATTAGTATCAAGCACAGCGGACTGATATTTTTGATATTCTCCATGGTCCCTATTGATTTTCTTTATGATAAGGGAGAGAAAGGTTAGCCTAAGTCTAATAATAGGCCTAATTCTTCCCCTTATAGTACAGCAGGCCTGGATCCTCCACCACAAGAGAACATTTGTAGTTGGGGAGGCCTCAAAGCACTCCATGTCCCTGACTAGGTATTCGGAGGAACTGGCAGACAAGGGTCAGGGGAACATAGACATGATAATCAGCATGTTCATTGAAAGGAATATCAAGGACCCATACTGGTACCTAGTCTTAATCTTGTTTGGCCTTGGCCTGGTTGCACTCATTCTTACAAGAAAGAAGGTCTGGCTTTCCCTGACTTGCTTGTCATTTTTTGCAATTTTTACATCCCTGGCCTACCAGGTGGGCAACCTGTGTATGTATCTATATTCAATGCCTCTTTATGAGGCAAGAAGGTTGGCCAGCTATGATAGGTACTTCAATAGCATGAAGATATATATAGGTCTACTATTCTTGGCCTGGTTTATCAGCCCTATATAGGAATAATAAGCTTTATATAGGTTTGAGCCTGGCTATGGCTCTGACTATTTGTGTATTTAATCATGACAGACTGGGACAGGCTCTGAGTGCCGGCTGATAGGGCTGGCCCATGATGTAGATATGTATAGGCATAAGGAAGTAATTGAGCATAAGATAGGTGACAACGATCTGGCTCTATCCAGCAACTACCTACAACAAGCATGTGACAGTCTATACCAAAAACGGTTATGACTACAAGACCTACCTAGTCTGCAAATATATACTCCTTACAGATGATATTAAAATCAAGAAGTACGATAAGGATAATTTTTGCTGATAGGAAGGCCCCTGGCAGCCAGCCTTAGGAATGATAATCTGGTTATAGTCCTGAGATAGGGTCTTACTTGGTCATAGTAAGGCTGGTAAAGCTGACAATTATTACAGTAGCAAGAAGCTTTGATAGGTAAAAAGAACATTTTTACTAGGATTTCGATGTTGTACTCAAATCAAACATAAAGATAGCTCTTTTTAAATAGAATTTATTGAAAAACTTTTCTAAGTTTGTAACATATATGTTGACAGCTAAGAGAAGAATAGGAAAAACTTTGAAATAAATAATTGACATTTAGTATAAATAATTATATAATAATAATAATAATTAATAATATATTCAGAAAGGTGGTTATTTTATGAAAAGAAAGAGAATTAAGACAATATTGTTAGCTTTAGTTTTATGCTCTGTGGGGACTATTTCTTTTGCAGGTGACCATGCCGATACTACATGGGTTGCTAATTGGGGTTCAAGTATGTTTCGTCTCAAACTGGGTTTTTTTCTAGTGCTAGATTCGACAATACACCATCGTATAGTAAGGTTGTGCAAACATCAACAAATATAAGAGAAAGAAAAATAACATGTAATGTGGCGGAACCTACATCATCAGGTAGGTGGGAGTTTTCATATGGAAGAGGAGGGAGTATAAATTTATATAAAAGGAGAGTCTGGTTACATTAGATCCGATGCAAGTATATATGACATTGTATCTCATGCTGCAGATTGACACTTGGTTTTGATTCAAATTCATCCGCAAAGGGATTGTGGTCTCCAGACTCAAAATAGTGGAGGTTGAAAATATGATAAGAGGCGTGATTAAGCGAAGCATATATAATAAAAAAATTTTATTTTGTTACTCTTGTTTAGTATTGTATTGGGAATAGAATTCCTATCTAAGACTGGCAGTTACAAAAATTTTGGAATATGTGCCTTTTGTAATTACAGGTCCAGATACCTATAAATCAGAAATGTCATTCTTATACTATATTTTTAATCCTTTATTTACTTCGATAGTGGCTTCGAAGGCATTTTATGAGGATATGAATAGTGGTCTTATGAGTGCCTAATAAATAGAGAGGATGGAAGAAGAAAATACTTTCAAAAGATGTATATTTCTTCCTTGATAATGGGAGGTATAGTTTCTATACTTCCCTATTTTAATAGTTGCAGTATTTTTGATGACGAATGTGCCATATATACCAAGTGATTGCTTTGTACTTGTAAAAAGGCCAATCTATTTACTGCCTTTTGTCAATTCTAGTCCTACCCTTTATATATTCTTATCAATGATTCCATTTTTTTATTTATGGTTGCATGATAAGTGCAAATTACAATGGTGTCCAAAGTGTACATAAACAGCAATAAAAAAATATTGAGCTAATGATACCATTTCTGATAACAGTGTTTATAGAATTTTTGTGGTACATTTTTTATGATATAAAGCTATTTCATATAATGAATTACTTCAACGCAAGTTTGGAGAGTATTCCTGGGATCATAGCTTTTATTTTGTGTCCTTTGGTGGTCTTGACTATTTTTGTATAATAGGAGAGTAATAAAAGATGATATATTTTAAGAAAAAGGAACTTCTACTAACAGCATTTATACATGTGATTATGGTGAGTCTCGTACTATGGTACTATTACAAATCAGACTATGCATTTTCACTGCAAGATGCTAATACAAACTTGAAAGATTTACTTGTAAATACGATATATCAAATTAGAGATAAGAGTATAATGTTTTCTCTATGTTTCTAATATATATACTCTATACTGGTAAAAGGCTCGATATTATAAACCCTGAACTGATATCTAGGTATCGAGAGAAAGCATCTATGAAGATATAATAAAATTAAGATGGTTGACATTGATATTTTTTGTTAATCAACGTTGTGGTTATTATATTGTTTGCGAGGTTGGTTTTGATTGATATGACCTTTCTTGATATAGTAGAGCTCATTTTTACCTAGTGCATTTACTATTTTCTTTTCATCATATTTGTCTGGTTTAGTATATTTCTGTTTGAACAATATTTTTAAAAATAAAATAATGTCGGCAGGTGGAGTAATAGGAGCTAATTTTTGTATGTGATTATACGCACAGGGACACTTATAAACAATATCGAGAGCTGGCCTTGTTTTTCAAACTATAAATATTAGTATAATAGTGTGTATTTTTGATGTTTTTATTGGAAATAGTGCTCAAGAAACTTGTATTTGAAAAGGAGATACTATAGTGGGGGTAAATTATGAGTAAAATTTAATTTTTCTATTTTTATAGCCTCCTTACTATTATTGATGATAATCTTATATAGTATGAGTAGCTATAGTTTTAATAGGAGTGTAAATGATGTATATTATTTAGATTATGACGGGAGTTTTTCTTAAGAATCAGGGCGAATGTTTTTTATAGCTAGTCTGATCTTTTTAAATATACTGATTAGTCATTGCATGCAAAAAGAGAACTATTGACTCAGGAAATATATACAAGTATGTTAGAAACAGGAATATAGGAAGATATTATTCTAAACATATTTCATATATTCTCGTATATTCACTTTTGTTTGTGGCAGTAATAAATGGCATATTGTTTTTATGTATAGGAACTATAGATTTAGGGAGAGGCCTCTTATCCATGGTATGTTTATTATTATTCATTTCCATGATAAATATGCTAATCAGCATAATGGTAACATGCAGGATTAACGACAATTACTGCATTGGCCTTCCATTTTTTATATCGATGTTCATAAATTCGGAAGTATTTTCTGGAGTATTTTCCCAAGAATTCGTAGAAGTAAAAGTACTCGTATATTGCCTAGCCTGTCTAGTAATGCTTGTAATTTTAGTCTTGATGAATAAGGTAGTTCTTGGCAGAAGGGAGTTTTATTGATGAAGTATATAGAAGTGAATAACTATACCAAAATAATAAAAAGGAATGACTGTTTTGGATAATATTGATTTGACACTGGAAAAGGGTAGCCTTTTCCCTGATAGTTGGTGGTAATGGTTCTGGAAAAACAATGCTGTTGCGTGCACTTTCCGGATTGATATTCCCGACGAGTGGAGAGATTTTTAATAGATGGCAAAAGCTGATATTTAACGAGAAATTTCCTGTAGATATTGGGGTTTGTATTGAACAAAATGGTATGCAATCGAATATTTCTGGTTTTGAAAAACCTTGCTTACTTGGCTAATATAAATAAAAATAGGAGAAGAAGAAATATTAAAAAAACATGAAATTGTTCGATATCTATAGACATAAGGATATGAAGTTCAAAAATACTCTCTTGGAATGAAGAAAAATTGGCTCTGATTCAGGCCATGATGGAAAAATCAAGATTTGATGATTTTTGATGAACCCCTGAACGGATTAGATAAAAAGCATTGATGTGTTTGTCAAACTTTTTGGAGGAGGAAAAAGCTAAAGGTAAGACAATAATAATCGCCACTCACAAACAAAAATATATTTGAAAAATATCCTTGATAGTGTTTTTGAAATGCACAATGGTAGATTAAAAAGGATAGATGGGTAATCGTTATGATAAAGTTAAAAATATTTGATAATAATCATGGCTGTGGTGGCTATATTAGTATATGGGTGTAGGGTGTACAGTGTCAATAAAGAATACAGAAACAAGTACTTGGTCGAAGATGTATTAGTAAGAAAACAATTCAGTTGTACAAATTTCAAAAATATAAATGTTTGGTTAGCGAGGCAAGTCTCTATGAGGACAAGGCCATGAAAAATTTGTTGAAGATAATAAAAACAAGTTTGCACTTTTTAAATCCAAGTGAATACGATGAGGATTTTAATGTAGCAGGCATTTTATATGTCAAAAATAAGAGGGGTAGAGGATCTAAAGTCCAAAATTAGTCTTGAAAGTAGGGCAAATAGCAAAAGAATCTCCAGTAAGCAGGTCGGGTGAGTTTTGCCATGAATTGACCGGACAAGAAGTAGCTATTTTAAAAGAGAAAGGCGTAATGCTTGAGACTATGCTTACTTATTTAGCACTAGAGATGATTTAGGTAAGAAGAATAGTTATTTCGGATTTTATGATGCCAATAAAAGATTTATTTTTAAATTGGATCCAGACTTCATATGCGAAGTAAGATAAATGAAAGAATAGTTACTATGAATGTACAAACTACTTCACTTTAATTAGTTTAATTGAATAAGAGATTAAGCCTAACATGAAAAATAAAAACATTGAATATTTTTTT
>BNJT01001614.1_pt1 | contig 11410 bp, 15 predicted proteins | sample 8540491 | NCBI WGS metagenome assembly BNJT01 (sample SAMD00202455, study PRJDB9452) | human saliva metagenome | host: Homo sapiens
ATTACCTTTTGCAACTTTCTTTTTTACCAATTTATAGACCCTAAAACCCTTGATTTTATTGAGTTTTTAAAGAATTGCTAAAATAAACATATAGGCATAGATTGCCATTCATTTCCCCCTAAAAGTTCCTAAAAATGGAACAAAAATAGACTTTTTCAAGTCTATCAAAATAATTTAATGAGTTCAGCAGGTAAGAAACTAGCACGGTCAAACGTGCTTTTTATTGCTGATTGCTGATAGGTATATTATAACACGATAAAGACGATAGGGCAAAATATCCTATCAAGATGATATGCACTTACTTATATGCTTCTAGTTCTCCGTTCTGGTGGATTCTCGCAAAGTTTAAGACGGCTATCTGTTTGTATCGGTGGTAGCTAGTGGAGCTAGTACCTGCCATCTCTACACATTCGCTCATTGTTTTCTTTCTCATGTAGCAATAATGGATAATGAAGTATTTTCTGGCTCTCTCGTTCTCTATGCTGTTGATGTCGTGGGCGAATATCTCCAACCCCTCACGGATTGCTTTTTCATGTTCACCACTCAAATTCCACTGATCAGGTAAGACAAGTTTCCAAGCCTCTTCATCGATACTAACTTGGTTTTCACTCCCTGCCATCCTCTGGAATCTCAGAAAGTATGTCATCCTCTCTCTGACGTTCATCATCGTTTTAAACTTATCCAGCTCCATTAGTTTGCTCCTTCATGATATAATATTATTGAGATTATAGCTGAGGCGGAGCGCCTTGGTTCTTTTTGCTATTTCTCTATGTTCGCTAGTTTCTAAATGTCGTAACGTTTCGACATTTGGAAATCCTTCCGCTAGTAGGGTTGCGATGAAATAAAAGTGCTGATGTGCCCAAATTTGATACGTGCCCAAATTTCGTAACGTCTAGAAATTTGAAACCCTTCATATCTTTTCATAAATCGTTCAACGTTGAACGATTTGGTAGTTAGTTTTGCCGAAGATAGCGATGAGATAGAGGGCATTTCCCAAATTCTGTGACGTCAGAATTTGGAATTTCTTTAGCATTTTTCATAAATCTGCAACATTGTCAGATTTGCAGTTGTTTTGCTGGAAGGGTAGGAGGTTGAGGGTTGTACTACCCAAATTCCCAACGTTGAGTAATTTGGCAATTCTTTGCAACCTTCATCATGCGGTTTGCTTCTGACCGATTCAAATCAACTTTTTCAGCCACTTTGGTTTCTCTTCAGTTTCTTTTGTGGTCATGCTGGCACCCTTTATGGGTGGTATATCCCAAACAATACAAGCCCTCTACTGTGGTCTCTATGTAATTAACGCCCTCTTTCTCACTCTTAAAGGTCACACTACTCTGTGTGTCCTATAGCCTCGGTCCTTCTTCCTTTTCATCAAGGTCAACCATACAATCAGTGTTATATCCATAATAGTGTCTTCAATCTTTGCAGTCTTATCTGAGCTTCTAACCATTCTCCCTATCGTGTCATTCTGTCTGGCTTATCTAAAAAGGGATTGCTCCCCCTCGTCAGATTTTAACGTTGTGCTTCCATATTCTCATCAAGAAAAATCTGAGTTTAAGAATAAAATCAATCCATCTACTCGTTGTTTTACAAATTTATCATCATCCATCAAACGCTGGTAATTGATTTCATCAACCCCACGGCTAAACTTAGTCAACAAATCTTTCGTACGCTCACGGTTATCAATTGGAATATATTGGGCGATTTCAGCATTTTTAGGATTGCCATCTCCCCAGATATCTCCCACGGTACTCCTAATAAGTGACAAAGCTGTCCAATCATCCTTGTAGTGGTCTCATCAACGCCTTTAGCAGTTGAAACTTCTAACGCCCTCACTTTTTCAAACAGCTTTAAAGCATTTTTGTAGGGACCACTTGATAGCCTGGATCAGTCAATTTTTTAACTTCATCCTCAGCACGATACGTTCTACTTTTTCTAGATAATACGCTGTCTGCATAATGCTTTTCAACTCATTGTAGTAAGCCCCGTACCAGTTTTTCCCACTTATATTTCAATTCTTCTAACTCATACGTCTTACCGTCTATGCTCAAATAATTGTTATTGCGAATTTCGTCCATTTTTCCCAGAAAGGTTATAAATAGCCCCTCTTAGTGATTCTGTTTTGGCTAATACTGTGCTTTTCTTCATCTATTCAGCTCCTTCTACTTACTTATATAGCACCATTACACCAGTGATTGCTTCTGTGTTATTGGTAGCCTCTGAATATTTCACGTCTACCACTTGGACAGTTGCCATGAAGTCGTTGACCTCTTTTTCAAAGTCTTCTAGTGTAGTAGCGTCCCAGCGGTAATAATAAAATAATTTAATTTTCATAGTTCCATTCCTCGTTCTAATTTTTCTATCCGTGTTTGCAAGTCTTCTAATTCCATGCCACGGTATGCCATTTCTAATATTGTTTTAGCTGCCTGTACTCTTGCGTAGGGGCTTTTTTCTGGATCATCTGCCACCTCGTACAAGACTTCAACTGCACGCCCACTGAGCCTGTAATAGTAGGCTTGTCGTTCGTCCTATCATGTCTTGTCTTAGCTTTTGATATTCGCTGAAAAAATTCCTATCTTTAAGATACCTATACGCCGTATTTTTGGCGATTCCAGATTTTTCAATAGCTTTTGTAATGCTTGGTTCACTAATCAAAGCCATCAAAAAGTATTCTTGTTTTGGTTTTAATTTTGCAATAGCTTTCTACCTCCTGTTAGTTTAAATGCTCACATCATCGATAAAGAAAATAGGATTGACATATTGCGCTTTATACTCTTCTGTAAGCCTAGCAATGTATTTCATCGCATTCTGTCGAATCCTTTAAAATCCCCACTATTGATAAACACAACCTTTTCACGATTTTTATTCTTTTGAATTCCTTCAAGACGTTTTACTTTACTTCCTAAACTCATATCCATTCTCCTTCCGCCAAAACAAAAAAGGACACCGAAAAGCCATTTAGCTTATTCAGTGCCCCTCGGTTGTTCCGATAGACTCTATTTCTTTGTTTCAGTTCGCACCAAGTGGGAAAAATCTACCATCTTGAAAATGCAAAGGTCACACTCCCAAAAAGTTGGGGGATTCTACTCCTATTCTACCACTTTTTGGTATAAAATAAACCCTTTTTTGTAGCAATTCAAGAAAATCATCCATGTATTTACCTCCTTTCTGTTTTTTAAGGGTGTCACTAGTAGTTACACCATTGCAAGGGGGTCGGTACTATCTACCCCATTTTGTTTTTGTTTGTTTTTCGCCTTTGATTGGTGTTTAAGTCGTTTAGTGACCTTCTTGTGACAAAGAACGTCACACGTTCAAACCCTTGAGGCTCTAAGTGTTTCACTACCTTGTGACCATGTGACATTCTTTTGTTTTATCGTTCCTATATATATAAATACTGCATTTTTCTATATATAAGAGTTGGAAAAGAATGTCACAATGTCACACCTATCTCCCTAAAGCTAGATATATCAAGGCTTCAAGGTGTGTGACCTTCTTTTTGAGAACGTCACACAACGTCACACTTTTCCAAAGAAAAGCTGTATTATCAAGAGTTTCAGCAAAAAGAACGTCACACTTATTCTTGTTTTAGTGATAGAGTGTTGGGGTGTCCGCATTTTTCTCTTGTCAACGTCCCATGCCTCTAGTTTTTCAAAGTCTTCTGAAGGAACTCTTTTCTTTCTTAGAGCATACCGATTGGGTGTCAACTGCTGTAAGTGCTTGATAGTTTCTTTACCAGCCCCGTAAACATTAGGCTTGGATATTCCCATATCTTCGGCATAGTGCTTTAGTGATCTCGTAACGATAAAAACAGGTACTACGTCCAGCTCATGCCAACCTTTTTCCATGTATTCATGCTTAACCCATGAAAGTAAGTAGTCATTATCCTCTTGGTATTCTTCTAGGAGTCCTTTAACTGCTTTAGGTTCGATAAAGTGAGTAAATGGCTCTTGATTGATAGCTTTGTAGAGGGCATATTCTAGGACTTCCTTGTTTGCTAAAAACTCATTTTTATCCAAGGTTTTTTTCCTTTTTCCCATCAAAGTTAGCGTTAAAAAGGGACGATCATAATTCTACGATACCAGCCTTTTTGTCTTGTTGCCACCGTTGGGGATATAGTTCCCTGAAAAGATATTGAATAGCTTGAAAGTTGCTTCAAAGGCTGGGCGTCCTTTGGGGTTGACTAGGACTGTATCGCCACTAGTGATACTCATTAAATCAGATGGATTTTTTAAGTATTCGTTTGGCGCTTCATCCCCAATATTACAAACCTTACCTACCAAGGTCTCCAAGTTATGCTTTTCTCCGAACTGTGCAGGCTTTTAAGGCTGATATATTACTTTCCCCTATCAGATTGATAAGGAAGCGCTGAAATGTCCCTTTACCATTGTTACCGTCCCCGTAGAAAATGGCAAACTTATTTCGGGTATGGTTAGGGTTGATAGCTTCAAGGATAATCTGCCAAAACAGTATCACTAGTTCACTGTCATTACAAGCGATTGAGTTTAGCCAATCATCAAAAGTTTTTCCTTCTCTATCTCTTGGGACTCGTGTAGGAGATTTATAGGCCGTGCTTATCTTACTTGTAATTACATACTTAGGACTAAAGGGGAGTAGTTCCTTAGTTTCTAAGTTGATAATGCCATTCTGTACGGGAATGAGGTTGGAACTTTCTAAAGGTTTTCGTATCTTTGCCAATGTTCTAACCATTAACTTAATCTGTGGCCACTCTCTGGGTTTAATTCTAACGTCAAAGGTCTTACACAAAAGATTGAATAGATCATTACTAGCGGTATAGATACCCTCGTCTAAATCATAGATATAGAGCAGGCTATAATCAGGTATATTGCTCTTGCTGATAAAAGTAAATGTGACAATCTCGCTCAGTATTTTTGCTACTGTGAATGTCTGAGGCATGGCAACCTTTTCGGTAACGTCCCCTGTGGTCTCATTTACCTTAGTTTCGGTATGTTCTGCCCGCCATTCTTCTCCAGCTTTAAAGATACGATTTTCAAGCTCCTTCATCGTTCTAGGAGGGTATTCTTGCTCTCTGACCTCCATGATTTCACTTTCTAGGTTTCCTAATTCTTCTAGTTCTATGGTTCTAACCTCTCTTTCTATATTCAGCTCGTGCTATACTGCTAAAAGTGCGGTCTAGCTCTTCAATAGGCAATGGTTCAACTGTCACGCTATTGGCTATCTTTGTTAGTTCATAGGCGGTCTCTAGGTCACAATCAACCCACTTATTAAAGAGTAAGCCTACAAAGCGTGTCAGTGCTACGTTGCGCCCTCCCTCGTCTCCAAATCCGTTGAAAAAGCGTGTCAATGATCCTCATGGTCATAGATTTCTGACCGCTTGGCCTTGGAATGTATGGAAGGCTTATAGCATTCTGTTTGACTGGTTCAGCCGTTGTCTGTGGTACTGGATAATCAAGTCCATGCTCTACAATCTTTTGATAACTTGCTGGGTTGCCTGTTGTTACTGGTAGCCCTTGGAGTTGTGACCATGTTAAACTGGCCATGTCAAAGGGTAGCCCAATCTTATCAGCAATCTCTTTCACTACCTGCTTATAGGTTGCCTCATTCATCACGTTGTCAGGTTTCACTACAAGGCGAAAAACGGGGCTTTTCTAAGCTATGTTTAATAGTTGGGTATAAGATATAGGAGTAGCCAAATAAAGCGCTAGAAACGACCTTTATAAAGCTCTCAGACGTCTCTTGTATATCGTCATAATCAAGGAAAATCAAATCCCGATAGATTAGACTGGAGTTGTTTCGCTTGTAACTGCCATTCTTTTCTGGTGTCATTTTCCCACTGATACAGTAGGGCGCTTGTGTACGTTTGAAGTCTTCAATATTTGCACCTTCAGGGACTACCAAAGGCTTAAAACGTTCAATATACTCAAACGGCTCAATCTTATCAAATGGATAGACTAGATTATTTTGAAATCCTTTAGCCTCGTAAATTGTCATACTATCGCCCCTTTTTGCGTTTCTTTTTTAACTTCTTCAGTAGCTTTTGTTCTTGGAACTGTTCCAAAGTTCTGCCACGGTGCTTTATACAATTTAATGTCATGATAATGACCTTTATTATCTGCTGGGTGAATACTATATCTAGCCATTTTCTACCCCCATAAACTTCCGAATGTCACTTACTTTTATAGTATACTTTCCTAGTCTCTTCTAGTGGGGACGGTATGGTCTCAATCCTGCTTCTTCCCATCTATGAAGAGTTTTATAACTTATATCCAACTCATCTTGTAGCCGTTTCGCTGAAATCAATCCAGTAAGTCCTTTGTAGAACTCTATCATGGGCTTCCAGGTATCTTTCCACTACCTCAGAATGCCATGCGCTAGGGTCTTGCTCACTTTCTCGGCTTAGGCTAAACATATCCGCCCACCTCCTTCAAGGTTTCTTTGTAGCTTTCTAGGTCGCTGTTCATCAACACCGCTAGGCGCTTGCTCTCCTCCTGTACTTGGTTGTAAAAAGCCTTAGCGCCATCTAGTAGCTCGCCTTTATTCGCTGGGATAAAGTAGCCACTAAAAAAACACCATATCTAACCCCCACAATTGGAATGTTATGCTTGACTCACTAGGCGCTTGATGATATCGCGCACTGTTCTTTCTGTTAGCTTGGCTGTCAGGCTGATTTCTGCCCCTGTTATGGAGTTCTCAGCCCCTACCTTGATTAATCTTAATACTCGTTTGTCATTCTCTGATAGACTCATTCAGTTCCTCCTAAACTCTTACCCTGCAAGCTGGATATATCGCCCATAATCTGGGCTTAAACTCTCGCAGGTGTTTCTATTGTCTGTTGGTTTTCTCGCTCAAATTGGGCGCTTTTTGCGGTCTCGGTGGTTTAAATAAAGCAGTAAGCCAATCAATACCACGGTAACAAAAACTGCCTGTGTATTGGTCAAATCTAATTCATTCATCTTATGCCCTCGCTTTGTAATTCTTGATATAGTCCACTTGATCAGTTTGCTCCATCTTCAGGAATTCGTCCACCTCTTCGGGTGTTATCTTTCTATCTAAAAAAATCAGTGATAAACTGAAAGAGGTTCGATTTCTATCCTTGATTTCAGCAATTACTTCATCAAATTCTGCTTGTGTCATGTTGTCTAAATCTAGTGTCATTGCATTGCCTCCAGCTCTTTAGCGTCGTCATTGTTCAAAAAGCAAAAAGGCTATTTCATTTAGACGATCGTATAGCTTTTCGTTCTGAGCGTATGCTGTATCAGTGTATTTTTTTAGCAAGCCATAAGAACGTGGTTGTATCATTCTGTAGTGCAAACTCAAGCCCTTCAAGAGCTAGGTTATTCATTTCTAAAACATTCATGATGTCGGTTAATTCGTTCCCTAATTCTGCTAGTTTCTTAGCTGATAATAGAACTTGTTGGCTTGATGTTGCTTTTTGTTGTCATATTTTTTTACCTCTGTTTCTATGTTGTGTAATTGCCCTAAGGGCTTTTTAATGCTTTTTCTTGTACTGAAGTTCCTCACACTCAAAGTTGGGCGATGGCGAGTGTGGGGATTTTGAATGGTTGTTTCTTATACAGTTTTTCTTGCCTACAGCCTCACGCTCAGACTCGCCAAATTGAAAGCGTGAGAAAGTACCAGTTTTAAGAGTTAGCGCTCTATGTTTTTCAAAAACCTTTTTCTAATTGCTTGCCTGCCATTAGTTGTTATTGATTGAATAGTTGTTTTTGTTATAATCAAGGTATAGAAAAAAATATCTATATTCTTGATCCAGTCGCTTGCTTCGGTCGCCAAACGTTCAGCAAGTGACTTTGTTGTCATTTTTAATCTTCATGTCTAGGTTTTTATAAATCAGTTGACGGCTTTCCACTAACTCAGCGATAAAAAGCTAGGTTATTGGCCGTATTTTTCTATCAATTCGTCAAGCACCCCTTTATTTTCAGGTAATGCCATAGCTTCCGCCACACTCACGGCATCATCTAGCCATGTTTTAAATTCTTTAAAAGTTCATTTCTTTTGCTCCTTTTTGTTGTCAATCCCCAGTGGTAAAGCACCAGTGGAGTATCTTGTAGATGTAATATAGTATTGCGATTGGGTCGCTCCTTTTCTTGCTTTTCGTGAACTCTTACTGTGTACAAAAATATCGCTAATGCTTTTTAAAGTGGTTAGCGATTTTTGAAACATTTCAGAAAATTTTGAAATCTGTCTTTCCTTGCTCCTTTGAACTATAAGAATTTTTTTGAAATCCCTAAAAGTTTAGCAAGGTCGGACTGAGTAACGCTGTTTCTTTTTCTGGATTTTTACTAGTTTTTTCTTGCAATAATATCTTTCCTCCTTTTGAATAGTTTTGCGAAATGTGAACACCTCATGAAATACATTCTACCCCTTTTACGTGAACTTGTCAAGGTTTTTGTACAAAAAGTTTGCTTTTTGTGAGAAAAAGCTAGTATGATATAGTTGATAAAAAGGAGGACTGAACATGGATTCTAGTGAATTGGCTTTTTATTTATCGGGCAACAAATAAAGTTACATAGAAAAAGAAACGGCTGGTCTCAAGTCGAACTTGCTAAAATTCTAGGTGTTGGAAAAATCAACAATAGCCAATTATGAAAAAGGATACCGTTCACCAAGACAAAACACAATCTTTCAACTTGCTGATGTCTTTTAATGTTTCTGTTGACGACCTTTTCCCAGCTATTAACGCAGAAACACCTTCCACTTCCCCAGTTCAAGCCATCTATGACCAACTAACTCCACCAAGACAAGCAAAGGCCTTGACTTATCTTGAAAAGCAACTACTGGAGCAGAACGAAGAAGAAACGAAGAAAAACGAAGTATCGGAAGTCATTCAACTCTATGTTTACGACTACTATGACCATGTCTGCTTCTGCAGGTACTGGCCAGTATTTAAAACGATGTACGAGTTGAACAGATAGAGTTACCAATAGATGTAGATGCTGACTTTGTTATCCCAATCAAAGGGGACTCGATGGAGCCTGATTATCATGATGGAGACTTAGTGTTTATCCAGACAAGCGTTGACTTTGAATGATGGAGTTATCGGAGTGTTTAACTACAACGGAGAGGCATATATCAAGCAACTGGTTATTGATACAGAACAAGCCTACCTACATAGCTTAAATCCTAAATACAAAGATATGCCAATCACGCCAGAAACAGACTTCCGAATTATTGGAGAGGTTGTGGGTCGTTATAAGGAGGAATAAAAAAATGGGGGCTATTAGACTTTATCTTTTAGAAAAAGTCCACTACGGAAACTAGAACCGATCACATAGAGTTGACAAATTCCACACACAGAAGAGAAATCTAATAACGCTGAAGAAACAAATTTTTATACTCCTCAGTACTTTAACTTACTAAACGAAAGGCCTAAAAATAACTGATATATTTGGAAGAAGATATGACCTCCTCAGATACAGTGATAAATATATCACTAAAGAAGGTTATAAATTAAGAGAGATTCTATTATTAGTTTGGTGGGGAAAAGCGAAGACTGGCCGAAAATCAACTATCCACATCCCACAATATTTTTTTACAAATTACAATCTAAATGCTGAACGTCTAACTTCTCAATTTAAAGTTCAAGGGTTATTAGTTGATACTAATGAAAAAAACTTTACTAACAGAAAAAGGGAAAGAAATTTATAATAATTATTGCCACTTATGGAAATACATGCTATAAAAAAACTATCCTATCAATCTAGATCTTGATTTCCCAAATTGGAACAAGGAGAAATTTGAATTAGAACTTTACAAAATGGAACTGAGATATTACAACGAATATATCTCGTATTGTAAAAAAATGATTCAATTCTTCAATTCTTTTGAAAAACCTATTAAAGGACAAAAGATATATGACGAAATAAATTATTATATGAGTGAAGGGAATACTAGTATTGCTAAAGTTACTGACCTATATGAAAAATTAGTATTCTAGAAGATAAAGTATATTCAGATAGAAGGTTAGATATTTATGATTTTTTCAAGACTGGAACGTCCAAAAGCGATTCAGATAACATCATATAAGCCCCATATCCGTCTTGTTTATCACTCTGGTATTATTTTACCGTCTGACTGATTAAAATCGAAAATAAGGGGGTTCTCGTAGTTCCTCGCATGGTATAAACTCAAAACCTTTTCTAATTGCTTGCCTGCTGATGGAAAAGGAGTAAAACCATGAAGATTACAGAATACAAAAAGAAAGACGGGTCAATAGTTCACTGCTCCAGCGTCTATCTTGGCATCCGATACCGTAACGGGTAAGAAGGTCAAGACGACTATATCAGGCCGAAACAAGAAGGAACTCAAAACCAAAGCTTTACAGGCTCAAACTAGAGTTTGAAAAGAAAGACGGATCAACAGTATTTAAAGCTGTTCAAATCAATACCTATGCTGAACTGGTCGAAAGCTGGTGGGACAGTTACCATCACACCGTAAAGCCTAACACAATGGTAGTCTATAAAGGTATGCTGAAAAATTATCTTTTGCCAGCCTTTGGGTCTTACAAGCTGGACAAACTCACACCCCCAATTATTCAGAAAGTTGTCAACGATTGGGCGCAAGCATATAACAGCGGTTACGGCTACAAAAAAATTATAGCTTACTGCATTCAACCAATAAACGCATTTTACAGTATGGTGTAGTCCTTCAAGCCCCTGCCCTCAAATCCTGCAAGGGATACCATCGTACCACGCAAAGCCAAAAAGACACCAACAAAAATCAATTATCTAAACGATACGGATTTAAAAATTCCTCGATTACCTGGACGGTTTGGACAATACCTATAAAAAAATTTTTACGATACCGTGCTATATAAAACTCTACTCGCCACTGGTTTTACTGGATTGGGGAATGTCTAGCCCTCAAATGGTCAGATATTGACTTACAAGACGGGACTATCTCAGTAACAAAGACGCTAAACCTTTTAGGAACGCTAAACAGCCCCAAGAGTAAAAAGCGCTATCCGAACGCTTGACCTTGACAAAAACTCTACTCATGCTTAGACTTTACAAAGCAAGACAAGCAGAAAACGGGCGGACTATTGGTATCAGCTACCAAAAAAAGTATTCCCTCAATAGTTTTGACGAATACAAAAAAACTAACCGCCTGCAATACCGCTTAAAAGAGCACTTGAAAAAAAGGCTGACTGCCCAAGCCTAGGTTTTCACGCATTCCGCCATACCCACGCTAGTATCTTGTTAAACGCTGGACTAGGTTATAAAGATATTCAAACTAGGTTAGGTCATTCAAAAAAATCTCCATGACCATGGATATATATAGCCACCTATCTGAAACGAACCAAAAAGACCGCTTCAGTGTTTGAAATGGCTCTTGAAAAGTTAAAAAGTTCCTAAAAAGTTCTTAAAACAAAATATAGAGTATCAAAAAGCTGTCATATTGGCATATATTCATT
>BNJT01002394.1_pt1 | contig 11370 bp, 12 predicted proteins | sample 8540491 | NCBI WGS metagenome assembly BNJT01 (sample SAMD00202455, study PRJDB9452) | human saliva metagenome | host: Homo sapiens
CCGGCCCTCCACCAACGAAGTCGTCGTCGGCCCCGAAGAACTGCTCAGCCGCAAGAGCGTCGACGGCAACAACCTCATCCTCCTGGCCGACCCCTCCCCTCAACGACGGCGACCTCGGCTGGCAGGACGTGACCATCCAGGTGCGCGCCCACGGACGCCCCCTCCCCGCTGACGTTGCCGTCGATGTCGAGACCGGAACGCTGCGGGCCAAGTTGCACCACCCTTTGCGAGGCCTGGCGGCCGGCCAATCCGTCGTCGTCTACGGCGGCGACTCCGGTGACCAGGTACTGGCTCAGGCAACCGTGGCCTGAGCTGCGCGTCGCAGGACGGGGGCGCTCAGCCGACGATCCCCTGCCTGCCAGCACGAAGGAAAGGCGCGGCCGCACGACTGGTGCGCCGCCCCGGCATCAGCAGAAGAACCGATGCCAGGCCGGCGCACCACGCCCCCGCCTCAGCGCAGGGAGGTGTGCTGCTCGATCGCGCGCACCGCCCACCAGGCCAGGACCACAGCCAGCACCGGCCCGACGACCACGGACCCGACACCGATCACCGACGGCTGGACGCCGGTTCGGAGCGCCTCAAGGAACTGCGGCCACATCATCTGGCTCGTGAAATCGCCGGTGGTGACATCCATGCTGAGCGGCACGAAGAGAACGGCAATCAGGGCGAGTACCTGATTGACCGCGTAGAGCAGGACGAGCCCGATCATGGGTGCCCCGAACCCGAGGTGGTTGAAACGGCCCTGCCCACCGATACTCATCACAGCACCGACCTCGATGACAAGCGAGAAGAGCCCGATGAGCACGATCAGGACGAACAAGGCCGTTTTGCCCGGTCCGGCCGTATCAATGGCCCAGAGCACCGGCTGGAGCACATCTTCGGTGGTGGACCCGATACTGTGGGCGAGAACGGCGCACCAGGCGATGAGACCACCCAGGCAGATCGCACCCTCGACCAGCACCACTACGCAGGCGTAAAGAGCCTTGGCCGCGAAGTGCACCCGTCCGCGAACCGGAACGGCCATGGTGAGGTAACCGCGCTGCCCGTACATGGACTGCCAGTAGTCGACGGCGACCTGAACCATGACGGCGACCGGTATCGCGATGATCACCGCCATGGACGCCAGCTGCATGAGGCCGGCCAGCGCCGGCACGTCGGCCAGCAGCCACCACAGGCCGAGGAACCCGAGCAGAACGAGGCAGCAGGCCCCTGTCACAGAGGCATTGCGCCCCACCTGGGTACGAGCCTCCTCGATGAAGAGCGTGCGAAGCATCAGCGGTACTCCTTCCGGAACAGGGCGTCCAGGCTCGTGGAATGGGTCTGACGCAGATCGTCGGCATCGCCGGCCAGGAGCAGGCGACCGTCCTTGAGGAAGACGACGGAGTCGACGATCGGCTCGACGTCGGCGATGAGGTGAGTGGAGATGAGCATGAGGGAATCCGATTCGAAGTCGCGCAGGACGCCGTCGAGGATGATCTCGCGGGCGGCCGGATCAACACCGGAGATGGGCTCGTCGAGCAGGTAGACCCGGGCGCGGCGACTCATCATCAGTGCAATGCGCAGCTTCTCCCCCATGCCCTTGCTCATCTCCTTGATGGAGCGCTCAGCGGGCAGAGCGAAGAAGTCGACCAGCCGGCGGGCCTTGGCGGCGTCGAAATCGGCGAAGAGCCGGGAGAACTGGGCGATCGCCCGAGGCGGGGTGAGGCTGGTGGCCAGGAAGTCGGCGTCGGGCAGGAAGGACACCAGCGCCTTGGACAGCGGCCCGGGGGCATGCCCGGCGATGCGCACCTGACCCTCGTAGTCGGCCAGGACGCCGGCGAGAATCTTCAGCAGAGTGGTTTTGCCGCAACCGTTGGCGCCCATGAGGCCGACGATGCGTCCGGCGGGCAGCGACAGGCTCAGATCGCGCAGGGCAGGACGCCCGCGATAGGTCTTGGTCAGGTGGCGCACGGTCACCAGGGGCGGGGCGCCATCCAGGGACGGAATGGTACTGAAGCGTGCATCGGAGCCTTGCACATCCGACGGCGCCGCCGTCAGCGAACTGCTCATGAGGGCTCTCCTGATTCGTCAGTGGTGGAAGCCGGCCACCGTTCGGCAAGGGTCTCGCCCGCTTGAGCGAGATCCATACCGATGGCGGTGACAGCGGCGATGAAGGTGTCCGTGGCGCCGACGGCGAGCTCACGTCGGACGGCGTCGAGCACCGCGGCATCAGCGGTGACGAAGCGCCCGGCAGTGCGCTCGGTAACGGTCAGGCCGCTGCGATCGAGCTCGGCGAGGGCGCGTTGGACGGTGTTGGGGTTGACCCCGGCCTGCGTGGCGAGATCGCGCACGCTGGGGATCCGGGTTCCGGCGGGCCAGATGCCGGTGACGATCCGCATGCGGAAATCATCGACCAGCTGGATCCAGATCGGACGCGAGTCGTCGAGATCCATGGCTCTCCTAGTGCTCGGGGACGGGAAGTGCTCATGAGCGCAGCACAGGCGGCCTCAGCAGACCACCTGTATTACTGCACTAATACAGTGACACAAGGAGGGGTTGCCGTCAACCCGAACGGCCTCGAGCCCACACTCGGACTCGAGGCCGCAGCTCCTCGTCGGTCAGGGTCGACCACCCCTTCCCACCGAAGGCTCAGTCAGGAGGATCGACGATGGCGCGGTAGTCGGCATAGCACTCGGCAAGAAGCGCAGGCGGCACCTGCTCCAAGGGCACGACCCGACGACCATCGACCAGGCACAGGGGACCAGTGGTCACTACCTGGTCCTCACTCCACACGTCCACCCCACTGAAATCGATGACGCTGCACAGACCGGCTACCGGGAAGTCCTTGAGGAACGTGCTGTACCAGTGGATGTTGGAGTCGGGCTCGTAGCCACGGGACTTGGCCCGTTTGCGCAGGTCACGGGCAATGACACGCCTTCTCGCCCCATCGTCGATGCCCCGCTGCCCCTTGCCCACCTTCGGGACCCGAGCAGAGAACTGGTCGAAGAGCGGAGCGACCTCGTAGTCGGCCAGGTGCTCCCACCAGTCGGCCACTTCCGCCTCCGACAACAGCGTCCCGTGTGCCAGTCCGACCACGGCCTCCGAAGGCAGCTCCAGGACGGCGTCGTCAGCCCCCAGAAGCTGACCGTCCTCGGCGGGGCGGAAGGTCCAGGCCTGGGGCGCCTCGCCGCCGCCTTCCAGCTCATTAGCACTCCCACCCTCGTCCTGACGGCGGGCCACCCAGACCAGACGAGCCGCCAGGTGCCGGGCCAGCGGATGGTCGGCGAACAGCTCCCGCCACAGCGGAAACGGCCAGGAGCGCCCGACACACATGGCCTCGTACAGACGCCGCCTCTGGACCTTGAGGACAGCGGCCACCTCCTTGCGCGCAAAGGTCAGGCGGCGCCTGGCCTGCGCCACGATCTCACTGTCCTCGCCCTTGCGTGCGGCGGGCAGACTCTTGCGTGCCCGTCCGTCGGAGTCCGTCAGGGCGATGGTCAGCTCAGGGGTCAGGCGCCCCAGGAACTCGCGCTCGCCGTAGGACAGGTGCAGCAGGCCGTCATGTCCGAAACCGGCCGTGGGGACGCTGCGGTCACCGAGCTCGGCCTCACTCCAGCCTCGCTCGGCGGCCACAGCCCGAGTGAGCAGGTTGGCGAAACCACGCACCTGCGGCAAGCGGTGCTGGGCTGCAGCCGAGACCATGACCTGCAGGGCCTCGGCGGACGGGTTCGCGGCGACGGCGGTCAGGACGGTCTCGGACTCGGCGCGCCATGTGGCATGGCGGCTCAGGGCGCTCCTGGCGGCGGCGGCAAGACGCTCACCCTCCATCCCGACGGCGAAGGCGAGCAGCCCCTTGTTCTTCAGGCTCTCCCCCTTGACGGCCTCGCGGTTGTGGGCGACCCAGGACTCGACGACGAAGGCACTCAGCTCACGGGCGTCCGCCGCATCGAGCAGGCTCAGGTAGAGCTCGATGGTGCCGGCCCCGTCGGGGGTCTTGAGCCTGTAGGCCTCGAGCACCCAGTGGCGCACGATGTCCGGGTCGAGCGGCGTCCCGTCGGCGAGCCTCACCTGGGGCAGAGCCTCGAAGGGGAACCAGTCCAGGGCCACCGGAGGGCGCTTCAGTCGCCGTCTGGGAGGTGTGAGGGCCTCCGCTGTGACGATGTCGGTGACGTCATCCCCGTAGACCTGCAACGTGCGCAGCAGGTTGGCCCGCGCGAGACGGTCCTTCTCCTGGGCGCGGGCGGCACGCAGTCGGGCGACGCCGTCGGGAATCATCAGACCGGCCAGCCAGGCCGCACCCACCCGGCGCACGTGCGCAATCGGACTCATCACCGCCTCAAGGGCCAGATCCCCGACCTCGGGGAGGCCTGAGAGAAGCTCCTGGGCCAGCATCCGGTTGAACTCGGAGCGCCCCACCGCGACCTGCGCCAGGGCCGGCACCATGCTCTGGGGAACGGCGGGGAAGTGGGCGAGCGCGCACAGCACTCGCGTCGCCGACGTGGAATCCTCCAGCAGGTCACGGGCCCTGGCCAGGTCCTGGGCCATCCACGGCCAACTGTCCTCGGACTCACAAGTCCACAGGGCCCAGCCCCAGGTGATCGTGCGCACCACCTCGGGCGGATGCCCCGCCCGGGCCAACGCGTCGGCGACGAGGCGCGGATCGGTGTCCCACGGCAGGCCCTCCTCCAGGCTGTGGCGGTGAGTACTTGTGCCGATGTCCCCGTCAGATATGTTCAGGGAGCGGCACAGGTCATCGAGCGCCGCAGCGCGAGCCTCAGGAAGAGGAATCATCGGGGGAACCACGACCGGTGAAGTGTCACCCGACTCCGCTCCTGCCTGTTCCACCTGCTTCATGACTTCCTGACTTGTGTCGTCGGACGGGTTCTGAGACCTGGGCGTGACCGGCATAGCCGTATTGTGCCGGCCCTCACGAGCACCGGATGCGGAAATGACGGAGCATTACTCCGGACATACGTCCTTCTAGACGAAGGTATATTCACCAGTTGATCGGTCATCTATTTCGCCTCTCGGCCGGACCGCTTCCTTCTACGCTACGGCCCTGTCTCCGTCTCCTGACTCCTCCTCCCCCGAATTCTCTTCTCCCGAGATCCCCTCATCCACGACCCCGCCACCCACGGCACCAACCCAGGTCGCCCCGGTCTCCGCCTCAACACCATCACCTCAACGACGGCATCGGGCACGGCTCGGAATTCTCAGCGTCGTCGTCGTTCTGGTCCTGGCACTCGGCGGTGGAGGGCTGTGGGCACTGACGCGCGGCTCCAACCCGCTCTCAATGGTCAAGGCCCCGATCCTCAAGGCTCAGCAGGACCTGTCCAACCTCGGCAAGGAGCCTGCGGCAGCATCCTTCGACGCGAGTGGCACCACGGCAATCACCAACAAGCAGCTGACGATCCTGCGGGTGATCGCCGATCACCGTGAGACGCTGGTGGCCCTGAGCGCGAGCTCATCGTCGTCCTACGCCGCCTGGCAGGTTCCTGTCCCTGACAACCTGGCGGGGCAGCACCTCAACTGTCGAATCAACGCCAAGACCTTCGACTGCGGTGACCAGATCAGCGTCGACCTGGCCTCGGGGATCAACGCCCCCGCCAAGCCGTCGACCGTCTCCGCCGCCTCCCCACGACGCCCGCCTCAGCGGTTCCGGCCCAGCCGAGCGACAACAGCTCCGACGCGCCCGCCCAGACCGGGACTCCGAGTGCTCCCAGCGGCACGACCTCTGCGAACCCCGCGGCCCCCTCCGCCACCCTCGTCCTCCACTCCTGCCGCAACAGCGTCACCAGGTACGGCGACGTCGGCGCCGGCGCCCGCCTCGGTGCGGCTCGGCGATACCCCCAGCAGCGGAAAGCCCCTGTCGGTCAGCTCCGACGGCACCGTGAGTGTCAACCGGGACAAGGTCTCCGGCCTGAAGCTTGACGGCACCAAGCCGGTGTGGGCGACCCGAGTCGAGGCGTCCCGCAAGCTCGCCGGTGTCAGCCTGCCGATGAGCCGCGATATCTGGGTGGTCAGCGACGGCGTCACCGTGGCAGGTCTCGACGGCAGCAGCGTGCTGTGGTCGAGCAAGCTCCCCGAGGACGTGGGCGCCCTCAACACGTTGGGTACCGAGGTGGTACCCCGCTGGCAGACGAGCAAGGGCGCCATCGTCATGGCCTACCCGGACTCGCTGCGCGCCCTCGACCCAGTCGATGGAAGCACGATCTGGCGGGTCTCCACCCCAGTGACCTCGTGGGCGGCCGGTGATGGTTACGTCGTGGTCTTCAACGGCTCGACGACCTCAGTCCTGGCCTTCGACTCCGGTTCGAGCTCGACCCGCGCCACGGCTCTGCCGACCTCGGCCCCAGTCTCCGCAGATGCTCCCGACCTGAAGGAGCTCAAGAACGCGGACCTCGACGTCCCGGGTATCTGCGCGGAGGCCTTCAGCCGAGGGGGTCGGGGATGACGAGGGCCGACATAGTCGAGCAGGCCCCGGAAAAGACGAAAGTCACCTTCTCCGACGGCAAGGCCGCCGGCACCGCCAGAGGTAACGGCCTGGGGGGCGGCTCGTCGAACACGATCGCCATGAAGTCGACACAGCTGGGTCTGTTCGGCACCTCACCGGTGATGGTCGCCGTCCTGGACTGCAACGCCGACCTTCCCGACTACGGCTTCGATGTTCTTGTCGCCTACAACGCTGACAAGGAGATGGTCGGCTCCCTCATGATGGAGGGCAGCAACGAGATCGGCTACGTTCCCGCCCCGCACATGGAGAACCTGCGCGTTGTCGGCGGCACCGTCATCTTCGACGAGCCGCAGCTGCGGCTCTACGGTGACGAGTCCTGCCGGACCTGCGGCGGCAGCGCCTCAGCGACGGTCACCGCGCAATGGGACGGTCAGGCCCTGACGCTCGCCGACGTCGTCTACCACATTCCGGGCAGCCTGCCCATGAGCGGGGACCACCGGCGCCCGTCCCTGGCCGAGGTGCAGAAGGTCTATGACGCCCTCGCCTCGGGGCAGGACGACAAGGCGGCCGAGCACATCGATCCCACGATCCTGCCTTTCATGGATCAGCCCGCGGAGCGGGTACCGACGGGTGACACGATGTGCACCGCCTTCCTGCCCGAGGGAGGCAAGGTGGTCGCCTGCCTGCTGGCCGGCCCCAGGACTCCTCAGGCGCCTCGGTCGCCAACTCCATGGACCTGGATCAGGGAACGATCATCTGCCCGATCGCCCTGGACGATCCGTCGAAGCCGTGGATGACGCCCAGGCCGAGTACGAACAACAGTGAGCAGAAGCAGTACGGGTCCTGGCTGCTGCTGAGCTCCGACATGGAACGCTTCCGAATCATCCCACCTGCAGCACAAGGTCAACTGACGGCCCCGGGCGCGTTGTGGGGGTGCACCGTCGACGAGATGGTGCACCCCCACAATGACGTCGGAGGAACTGTTCAGCCGCGCCGCCTACGAGCGCGGCCGCCCCCCTGCGGGCCCTCACCACCGCCTCTAGAACAGTCTTGTCCTGTCCTCCCAGTCCGGGTCGTAGGCCCCCAGCGCCGCCAGGGCCGCATAGTCCGCGTAGCACTCGGCCAGTAGCGGCGTGGGCACCTCGTCCAGTGCCACCAAACGACGACCAGTTCCGCGACGCAGCTCCAGGCTGTCGGTCGCACACGGGTTGTTACCCCACGACACGAAAGCACCGGTGAAGGTCAGCGCGACAGTGAGGCCCGCTGCGGGGATCGTGCGGAGATACTCGGTGAACCAACCCCCGCCCTCCGTTCCCCCGCGACGGTACCCGCGCTGAGAGGCGACATTGCGCACGGAGTAGGCGTCGGTCATGTGCCCACGAAGATCGGTGAGCCGCTGCTGGCCCGGTGTGATGACGGGTGCGAGCGCGGAGAGCTGGTCGAACAGCGGCTCGACCTCGTAGTCGGCCAGGTGCTCTCGCCACGCCGCCACGGCGTCGGGCCCGATGATGGTCCCGTGCGCCACCGTGATCTCCCCCTGGCCCGGGAGGTCGACGACGGCGTCGTCGACTCCCAGCAGGTCCCCTTCCGGTGTGGGACGGAAGACGATCGACTCGCCGCCGTCAGCCGGGTCGAGCTGCCAGATGACCCGAGTGACGAGGTGCCTCATGAGCGGGTGGGCGAGCAGAAGGTCACGCCATTCGACAGGACTCCATCCGCGTCGCACGCACATGGCCTCGTAGAGCCGGCTGCTTTGAAGGGAGAGCACGTTCTTGGCCTCCTTGCGGGAGGCGGTGAGCTGTTTCTTGGCGGCTTTGACCGCGTCCGCATCGTCGTCGGCCCGGGGCGCCGGCAGTGAGGCCCAGGTCTTCCCATCCGGCCCGGTCAGTGCGATCTTGAAGTCCGCGGTCAACCGGCCGGTGAAGGAACGGGCTCCGTAGCTCAGGTGCAGCAGGCCGTCAGAGCCGAAGCCTGCAGTGGGGACGGTCCGATCCTCCAGCTGCTCGGCGCTCCAGCCCCGTTCGACGGCGACCTCGTCCACCAGCTCGCGGGCGGTCTTCTGCAGGCTCGCCATCTTGTGACGCTGCGCCACGCCGATCAGCACCTGGAGAGCGGGGTCCTGGCCTTGGCTCGAAGAGCCCGAATGAGGACCTCGTACTGGGGACGACGGTTGCGGTGGCTCCGCATGTAGCTGTGGGTCAGGCTGGCGAGCTCGCCGCCATCGGCTCCGACGGCGAAGGCCATGAGGCCCTTGTCCGCCATCGCCGAACCCAGATACGTCCCCTGATGCTCGTCGTAGATCTGCTTGACGTAACTCTCCAGAGGTCGAGCCAGCCCCTGCCTGGCCCTTTCCCGTTCCTCAGGATCGTCGCTCTGGGCTGCCGAGGTCCAGTACCGCTGGAAGTACTGATACCGCTTCAGCCCGATGTCCTGGGCATGGGCGAGGCTCTGCTCGGGGCTCGGGTGAGCGGTGTCCCGCGCCGCCCAGGCTCTGACCAGATGGAGGGCCAGTCGACGGGCATCGTGCGGGTCGAGGAGGGACAGATACAGGCCGATGAGGCCCCGACCGTCGGGATCCTTCATGATCACGGCCAGGCTCACCCACCAGCGGATCACCAGCGAGCTCACCGGGGCGCCGTCTCGCCAGCGCACAGTGGGCAGGCCGTCCCAGTCGAGCCAGTCCGGACCGGCTGCTGGATCGGCCTCCAGTCCCTCGGCAGCCTCCTGCTGGAGACGGCCGGGAGACAGGAGCTCGGTGAGATCCTCGCCGCAGGCCCGCATGGCTTTGAGCATGCTGGCACGAGTCGCCGCATCCTCTTCTGTGGCGTAGGCGGCGCGAAGGGGGTCAAGGGATCGCTGAGGGGCCTGAGCGGCGATCCACTCGGCCGCGGATCGCCTGACCTCCGCTGACGGGTCCTTCAGCATGGGCTCGGCCAGGATGGGTGCGGCCGGGGAGGCGCTGAGCAGCCGCTGCACCCGACGTCGCAGCCGTGGGGAGGCCGTGACCGCCATGCGCGCGAGCCTGGGGAGGAGGTCGACGGGCAGTCTGGGGAATGCCTCCAGAATGTCCAGCGCACGAAGAACCTTCTCCGAGCTATCGAGCCCTTCGGCCAGGTCATCGAGGTGCTCCCACGCCCACGGCCAAAGGATCACGGGATCTCCCGTACGCCAGACCACGTCACGGACCGCACCGTCAATCGGGAGGTTGAAGTGCCTCAGCACCGCTTCAATGGCTCGAGGATCGGCATCCGCGTCCTCTCCCCACGACAGAGCGTCTCTCCATCTGGTGGAGGGCTCGTCGGCGGTCAGCCGCAGAAGGTGGACGACTGACAGGGACGGCACGAAGGAGCCCACCCACCCAAGGCGGTACTTCCTGAGAATGGCCGGGACTCCTGTTGATCGACCCTCGGCGACTGCGATGAAGGCCTCCACATCCCTGTTCAGTGGCCAGGTACCTCGCGGCGATCTCCTCCCGAGATTCCGCACCTTGAGGATCCCAGGCGTCATCGACGAGCCGGTTGAGGATGCGCCAGAGCTGCTGCCGTGCGGCATCGGCCGGCTGGTCGAGAGCGATGTGCTCGACCTCCGGCAGAACGACGGGAGCCTGCTCGGACTCCTCACTCGCCCACCGGGAGAAGGCCGCACGGGCACGCAGCTGCTCGACCGCCACGGCGAGCACGGGGTTTTTCTCGGCCGCGACGTCGAGAAGATCGTCATCAGCTCCCTCGGCCAGGTGGTCGAGCAGGTCGGTGGAGCGTTGGAAACCTGCTTTGCTGCGGATCGCCTTCCCGGACAGGAGCTCGGCGAGGGCCTCACGGCGTGGGGTATCGGGAACCCGCCCCAGCAGGTCGATGGCTTGGAGACGCGTCGTGCGCTTCTCCTCCAGCGTCAGTGGGACCAGGAGGTGGGCCACAGGCCCAAGATCCATGTCAAGACCGGCCAGGAGCAGCACAAGATCACGTCGGTCGTACTCGTTCAGGCTGCGGATGAACGACGCCGGAATCCGCGACCCGTGTGACTGCAGGTACTCCGCGATTCCCGGGAGACGGCATGGGAACTCGACTGTCGTCATTTAAGTACGCGTATCGTGACAACCACAAGGTCAGTACCAGGGAGGGGATCTTGCCCGCTTTGACTCCATCCAGGGCCAAGACCTCAGCGAAGCGCTCAGGCCCCCACATCAATCGCTCTTTCACTATATTCACCGCCGCCTCTTCCCAGGGGTCGACGGTTCTGACCACATCCTCGTTCAAGAGAAGTAACCAGAGAGGGGTGAAAGCCTTCCGGCGCCAGTCCTGTTTTCCCGGAGTATCGGCAGCCCAGATCGCACGAAGGAGCTGACCATATCGCCACCACTGTTGAGCACTGAACGCATCACAACGATACAGACTGTCACGTAGTGAATACAGAACACGGCGACGATCTCGAGGGGGCTCCCTCATATCCGACGACCATGCGACACCTACTGCAGACAGCCGATCTGCAAGATCGTCCCTCACAGGAAGTGTTCTATTCAGCTCGCCAACACCACCGAACAACGCGTCCGTCTCCGGCTCCTGCCACACCTGCTCCACGACATCCGCAGACTCTCCCGAGAGCACATAGGAGACGGCCTTCTCATGGAGGTCTGCACTGATCACCCGCAGGGGCAGGAGCGCCCTGGCCAGTTCATCGGATGGGACGACCTCACACATTTCAGCGACTTCTTCCCGATTCACAACACTCTCCATAAGCATCCGCACAGCGCATGCATCCGACTCGATATACCGGTCAGCAGACAGTCATCCTACAGGTGCGGTATCGTGCCCTGAGCGCTTTCTCCATTTCGAGCTGTCGGTTCCCGCCGCCGAGAGGTCCGTGCAGGCTGTGCGGGCCGTGTGCCACTCGGCCGGAGGCTCCGGTGATATCAGAGCGTCAAGGCGTCGAGCCGGTCGATG
>BNJT01001391.1_pt1 | contig 11284 bp, 16 predicted proteins | sample 8540491 | NCBI WGS metagenome assembly BNJT01 (sample SAMD00202455, study PRJDB9452) | human saliva metagenome | host: Homo sapiens
AATATAAAACCTGCTTTGAAAAAAAGCAGGGTTTTTACGTTTGGAGTTTAAGCAAGGGATGGTTTTAGATGATGTTTCGCCAGTAATGAGGCTATCAGGAAATCATAGTTTATGGTTTTTATGCTGTTGTTTTAAGAGAGATATTGGAAAATTGGATATTTAGATTTCAAGTCTATTGTAAAAGTTTCTTTACAATATAATCTTAATCACTTTTATAAAGATATTAATAATAAATAAGGTAATTATTTTTTTAAGTTAATTGGATTTTTCTTAAATTACATTAAATTTCAAATCATTATATTTTTAATATACTAATTAAATGTGCGAAATAAAGTTCGTTTACTAATGAAATTTTTTTGTAAATGCTAATTAAATATAAAAACCCAAGTTACTATTTATAAAGTTTTTATAAGCATGTTATTTTTTTATTATAAATGGTAGATATAATAGTAGTATATGCGAGTTGCGTGATTGAAGGTTATGGTAAAGTAAAGCTGAAATTTTATTATAATCAATTTGCATATAATGTCTAAACAGAGGGTGGATTTATGTCCATTCTATTTAATTGCTTAATTGCGAGGAATGTAAATGATGCAACGTTTAAAACTGACGGTTGCAGCAGCCTTAGCTGTATCTATGCTGTCTGCCTGTACATTAAGTAACAACAGATGGTCAAACTTTGACAACCACTCATCTCAAATTAAACCGCAAGTAAATCAAACCGGTTTGGTCTTCTATCGTGCCGATGCGGGCGTAAACCCAACGGCAGTCAATATCAAAGTCAATGGTGAATACCTATCGTCTCTCCAAGTAGGCGGTTTTGCAAAAACAGAAATTTGCGCCAAACCTACAACTTTCGAAGCGCATTACGTAGCAGCCAAGCCTGCAACAAGACTCAACGTAAGCCTAACAGAACAATCAGTGCACTATTATCAAATTGATGCAACAAACGTTTCAGTGCCTCAAATCAAAGAGGTTGATGCAGCAACAGCACAAGAAGCATTAAAGAAACTTAAGCATCAAGCCCACACAATTTCACGCATTAACGAAACAGCCTGTGCGGCCAACTAAACAAATTTAAAAGGGAAAATCCATGTCAAAGAATATCAGCGTAAAAATCAATAGTGGCAACGAAACCGTTGAGACCGTCAAACTGAACGCAACGAATAAAAAAGTCATTATCAAAGCACAACCGAATGTGAACTACGAATTGGTTGACGACAATACCCAATATGCCCCAGAAACTATCGATACCAAACGCATCGGTAACGACCTTCACATTGCATTTGAAGGCACCGACATTAATCAAGAATCCGATTTAGTACTGGAAGGCTATTACGAAAACAACAATACCGAATTACTTTTGGGTAAGGCGGAAAACGGCCGATACTACGCCTATGTACCGCAAAGCGGTGTTGAAAGTGATGCAGTTACCTTATTGGCAGAAGAAGTATTTGCTCCACAGGCATTAGGTGGTAACAGCGTAGCTACACCATTTTGGGCATTTAATCCAAATTGGCTGTGGGTTGCAGCTGGAGTGGCAGCAGTAGGCGGCATTATTGCTGCTGCAAGTGATAGTGGAAAGGCATCTGGTGGTACAGACACGACTGCACCGGCTAAACCGACTGTTGAAGCAAAAGACAACGGTTCAGTAGAAGTGACTCCTCCTGCAGATGCGGATACCAAGTCTGTAGAAGTGAGCTACACCGATGAAGCGGGTACACCGAAAACAGCAACCGTAACAAAAGGTGAAGATGGTACTTGGACTTCAAACAACCCAGATGTTGCAGTAGACCCAGCGACTGGTAAAGCAACCATCCCAGCAGAAAAAGTGAAAGATGGCTCTCCAGTGACTGCGAAAGCAACTGACACTGCGGGTAATGCAGGCGAAGAAGGTACAGTGAATGCAGGTAATAATCCTGACATGACTGCGCCAAGCGCACCGGAAGTGACTCCATCGGCTACCGATGGCTCAGTGACTGTGAAAGTGCCAAGTGATGCCCAAGCAGGTGATACTGTAGAAGTGACCGTCACCCCTGAAGGTTCTGACACCCCAGAAAAAGTGACCTTGACCAAACAGGCAGACGGCAGCTGGACATCAGACAAACCTGAAACCGTACCAAGCGTCGAAGCAGGTAAAGACAGCACCACTATCCCTGAAGATAAAGTGAAAGATGGTTCTGAAGTTTACTGCGAAAAGGCGAAAGATCCCAGTCAGGCAACGAAAGCACTCGAGTCTAAAGGCAACGCAGGGTAATAACGCTGCAGCTCCCGACACGACTGCACCAAGCGCACCGGAAGTGACTCCATCGGCTACCGATGGCTCAGTGACTGTGAAAGTGCCAAGTGATGCCCAAGCAGGTGATACTGTAGAAGTGACCGTCACCCCTGAAGGTTCTGACACCCCAGAAAAAGTGACCTTGACCAAACAGGCAGACGGTAGCTGGACATCAGACAAACCTGAAACCGTACCAAGCGTCGAAGCAGGTAAAGACAGCACCACTATCCCTGAAGATAAAGTGAAAGATGGTTCTGAAGTAACTGCACAGGCGAAAGATCCGTCTGGTAACGAAAGCACTCCGGTTAAAGCCAACGCAGGCAATAACGCTGCGGCTCCTGACACGACTGCACCAAGCGCACCGGAAGTGACTCCATCGGCTACCGATGGCTCAGTGACTGTGAAAGTGCCAAGTGATGCCCAAGCAGGTGATACTGTAGAAGTGACCGTCACCCCTGAAGGTTCTGACACCCCAGAAAAAGTGACCTTGACCAAACAGGCAGACGGTAGCTGGACATCAGACAAACCTGAAACCGTACCAAGCGTCGAAGCAGGTAAAGACAGCACCACCATTCCACAAGACAAAGTGAAAGATGGTTCTGAAGTAACTGCACAGGCGAAAGATCCGTCTGGTAACGAAAGCACTCCGGTTAAAGCCAACGCAGGCAATAACGCTGCGGCTCCTGACACGACTGCACCAAGCGCACCGGAAGTGACTCCATCGGCTACCGATGGCTCAGTGACTGTGAAAGTGCCAAGTGATGCCCAAGCAGGTGATACTGTAGAAGTGACCGTCACCCCTGAAGGTTCTGACACCCCAGAAAAAGTGACCTTGACCAAACAGGCAGACGGTAGCTGGACATCAGACAAACCTGAAACCGTACCAAGCGTCGAAGCAGGTAAAGACAGCACCACTATCCCTGAAGACAAAGTGAAAGATGGTTCTGAAGTAACTGCACAGGCGAAAGATCCCAGTCTGGCAACGAAAGCGCTCGAGTCTAAAAGCCAACGCGGGCAATAACGCTGCGGATCCTGACACGACTGCACCAAGCGCACCGGAAGTGACTCCATCGGCTACCGATGGCTCAGTGACTGTGAAAGTGCCAAGTGATGCCCAAGCAGGTGATACTGTAGAAGTGACCGTCACCCCTGAAGGTTCTGACACCCCAGAAAAAGTGACCTTGACCAAACAGGCAGACGGTAGCTGGACATCAGACAAACCTGAAACCGTACCAAGCGTCGAAGCAGGTAAAGACAGCACCACTATCCCTGAAGATAAAGTGAAAGATGGTTCTGAAGTTTCTGCGAAAGCGAAAGACCCAGCAGGCAACGAAAGTGCTGAATCTAAAGGTAATGCGGGTAATAACGCAGACCACACAGCACCAAGCGCACCGGAAGTGACTCCATCGGCTACCGATGGCTCAGTGACTGTGAAAGTGCCAAGTGATGCCCAAGCAGGTGATACTGTAGAAGTGACCGTCACCCCTGAAGGTTCTGACACCCCAGAAAAAGTGACCTTGACCAAACAGGCAGACGGTAGCTGGACATCAGACAAACCTGAAACCGTACCAAGCGTCGAAGCAGGTAAAGACAGCACCACTATCCCTGAAGATAAAGTGAAAGATGGTTCTGAAGTAACTGCACAGGCGAAAGATCCGTCTGGTAACGAAAGCACTCGAGTCTAAAGCCAACGCAGGCAATAACGCTGCGGCTCCTGACACGACTGCACCAAGCGCACCGGAAGTGACTCCATCGGCTACCGATGGCTCAGTGACTGTGAAAGTGCCAAGTGATGCCCAAGCAGGTGATACTGTAGAAGTGACCGTCACCCCTGAAGGTTCTGACACCCCAGAAAAAAAGTGACCTTGACCAAACAGGCAGACGGTAGCTGGACATCAGACAAACCTGAAACCGTACCAAGCGTCGAAGCAGGTAAAGACAGCACCACTATCCCTGAAGATAAAGTGAAAGATGGTTCTGAAGTTTACTGCACAGGCGAAAGATCCCAGTCTGGTAACGAAAGTGCTCGAGTCTAAAAGGTAATGCGGGCAATAACGCTGCGATCCTGACACGACTGCACCAAGCGCACCGGAAGTGACTCCATCGGCTACCGATGGCTCAGTGACTGTGAAAGTGCCAAGTGATGCCCAAGCAGGTGATACTGTAGAAGTGACCGTCACCCCTGAAGGTTCTGACACCCCAGAAAAAGTGACCTTGACCAAACAGGCAGACGGTAGCTGGACATCAGACAAACCTGAAACCGTACCAAGCGTCGAAGCAGGTAAAGACAGCACCACTATCCCTGAAGATAAAGTGAAAGATGGTTCTGAAGTTTCTGCGAAAGCGAAAGACCCAGCAGGCAACGAAAGTGCTGAATCTAAAGGTAATGCGGGTAATAACGCAGACCACACAGCACCAAGCGCACCGGAAGTGACTCCATCGGCTACCGATGGCTCAGTGACTGTGAAAGTGCCAAGTGATGCCCAAGCAGGTGATACTGTAGAAGTGACCGTCACCCCTGAAGGTTCTGACACCCCAGAAAAAGTGACCTTGACCAAACAGGCAGACGGTAGCTGGACATCAGACAAACCTGAAACCGTACCAAGCGTCGAAGCAGGTAAAGACAGCACCACCATTCCACGAAGACAAAGTGAAAGATGGTTCTAATGTGACGGCTCAAGCGAAAGACCCAGCAGGCAACGAAAGTGCGGTTGTGAGTCAACCGGCAGGTAACAATAAGGTTGTTAAACTTGAACTATCACTAGCTCAAGATACTGGTGCGTCTAATAACGATAACTATACTAATAATGGTAAAGTTAACGTGTCTGGTATTCCATCAGGCTCTGAATGGGAATACAGTACAGACGGTGGTCAAAATTGGACTTCTGGTTCAGGTAACTCATTTACCTTGCCAAACAACACCAAAGTAGGTGGTATTGCATACAGCTTACAAGCTCGTGTGAAAGGTAATGCGGCATCAACCAGCGACACCTTAAATATGACTCTTGACCAAAAAGCAGGTGAATTCCATGCGATTATTGATGGTAGTATGAATTTAATCGGAACAGCTGAGAAAAATTCAACGATTTCTATCAATAATAGAAGTGGTAAAGCAAATGCTAATGGTGAGTTTGAGTTTGCTACGGGTATTGCTTCAGGTACGACAGCGAAGAAAGTACATTACTCTGTAGTTGAAACAGACTTAGCGGGTAACTCTGTGTCTAAAGATGTTGCTTACACCTACTACCGTCGTTATGGGGGTAATACCAATGATAGTTATGGTAGCGAAAAATGATGTTATCTTAATTGGTACTAAAGGTGGTACTGGTGACTTAGGTGCGTTAATTAAATCTAGCCTAACTACTGGTGACGGTGATGATTCTGTCTATGCAACTGGGGTTCAATACCGTAGTAATACACTTGATATGGGTAACGGTAACGACTTCGCGAGTTTCCTAAACATTGCTGGTACTATAAACATGGGAGCTGGTAATGATATCGTTGAAGCTCGTCAGACAGGCAATGGGTTCTTCTATTTAGCTGGTGGTAATCCAACAATCAATATGGGGACTGGTGATGATATCGTGAGAACATCTAGTACGATTAATACTAGAGCGTCTATTGATGGAGGCAGTGATTTCGATACACTTGAGTTTGTGAACCGAGATGGCAAAAGCGATTACAACCCCTATTTCAATGATCTCTAACTTTGAGAAAAATTGATATTACCGGCACGCTAAACAACTCGGTTACTATCAGCGCAAGCGATGTTGAGAGAAACCACAATGCTAAAGCAACTGTTGATGCAACTGGTACATCTCACAACAACGTATTAATTGTTGATGGTGATGCAGGCGATAAAGTGACCTTAAGTGGTATTAGCAAACCTGCAAGCTCACAAGTTACTTATGAAGGCAATACTTATAATGTTTACAACACCGGTTCTAATGAACTTTGGGTTGATTCAGATATCACCATTGCTTAATTTGTAACATCTATTAGAAAAACGCACCTTCAGGGTGCGTTTTTTTATCTACTTTACACATTGAGGCCGTCTGAAAACCTTGTATTTTTGTACTTTATTTAACTAATTTGATTTATAATTTCTAAAGTGAAAAAGTCTTATTTTCTGCACTAAAAAAAGAGAAATTTGTTTATGAAAAATCCCCATCAGAAGTTTATTGCATTGCTACTGTATGGCATTTTGCAGTCACCTTCAGCTTTCGCAGTAGAATTGGTCGATATACTTCGTTATTCGCTGCAAAACGACCCGACATTACAGGAAGCTAATGCCAATACAGAGGGTGCCTACAATGACATGAAAGCCTCAAAGGCCGGGCATTACCCGACGTTTTTCTTTAACAGGGCAAAATGTTTTGGCTCAGCGGCATACTTCCGGCAATTCCAAAATGCGCGATGATTTAGGGATTAAATCGCGCTTGAATTTGTATGCTTGGGGCGGTATTCAGGCTGCTGTCGAACGCGACAAGCATAAAATGGAGTATTACCAATATAAATATTATGAGACCCGAGAGGAGCTAGCCAATACAATCAGTACGCTCTATCTGACTGCGTTACGTGCGAAAGAGTCAATAGAGATTGCTAAGAGAAACATCAAACGCCATGAAAAAAATTTTTTTGGCTGACTTACGTATTATTAGTAAATATGATCCAGGTCGCCGTTCGGAAAAAGACTCAAGCAGAATCTCGCTATTTACAGGCTTTGTCGAATGAAGCTAATTTACAAAAAAACTTTATCGGTAGCATTAAGCAAGCTGAATAAATACAGTGCTAAGAGTTTGACAGAGAAAGATATTGTCGATCCATTTGGTAAACAGAATGCGGATCAGTTGATTGCTTCTTTTGATAAGGCACAGGCAAAAGAACATCCAAGCGTGAAAGCGCAGGAGTCAGAATACAACAGCGCATTATCTGATATTAAGGTAAACAAGGCCTCAAGATACCCTTCCATTAATTTGAAGGTAGTGCGACGCATCGCGATAGAAGTATTGCTGTAACAATGAGTTGGGATTTTTATAATAAATCTTCTGATTATGCTGTCAAAAAAAGCCATGCAGTAGCACTGTCGGCAAAATCGCGTTCAGATGAATTGTTACGAGATATTCAAGAGCGTGCAGAAACGGCAAAAAGTGGATATGAAGCAGAATGAACGTCGTGCCAAAATTGCGAAATTATTGATTGCAACACAATCCAAAGTAGCCAAAGACTATGAGCAACAGTTTTATATTGCAAATCGAACATTGTTGGATGTCTTGGGTTCGTATGCGGAACTGGCGGCAACTGAAACCAACTATGTTGAGGCGCAAAACGACTACCGCGATGCAGCAGTTGCGTATCTGCTTGCCAAAAGCTAGTTTGGCCAAGTGGGCTAAAGTGCCAGATTTTTAATGCAAACGGCCGTTTTTGATTTGTCGTTATTTTTGTAGATAGATTTTATGAATTCAATTATTAAACATTTAGCCATTGCAACAAAATTGCTTAATCAACCTGTTGCAGAAGAGGCTCTTGCAGCAAACATTGCTAGAGAACGAAATTTAAAATGCCAATATCCAATCGCTGAGTGAAGTTTTACGCAGTTATGGGTTTGAAAACCATATTTCCCGCTCGCAAACTGATTGAGATCCCTTCACTTGCGATGCCTGTAGTCATTATTCTCCATAATGATGAGGCTGCAGTTGTCAGTGAGGTAAAAGGGCGAGGAGAAGAGCGTGTTTATGTCATCCGTTCTGGGGATGCGCCGGCGCATGAAGTCAGCCATAAAGAGCTTGAAACTCAATATTTGGGGTTTTTGTTGGTTCATTAAACCCAAGTTAACTGCAGACCACCGCTCTGAGTTGCCAGAGTACCATTTACCCAAAGCATGGTTTTGGAAAGTCATCGGACGGTTTAAAAAAAGTATTATTACCAAGTAATCTTAGCATCGTTCCTTATCAATATTTTTGGCATTGGTCAGTTCGCTGTATGTCATGAATGTATATGACCGTGTAATTCCAAATCAGGCTTACTCTACTTTGTGGGTGCTGAGTATTGGCGTATTTTTTTGGCGATTGTCTTTGAGTTTATCGGTAAAATGATACGTTCGCGTCTGACAGATATTGCGGGTAAAAAAAGGCAGATTTAATTATTAGTTCTGCGTTGTTCAGACGTGTGATGGCTTTTACGTCTGATTGAGCGTCCGATTTCATCCGGTTCATATGCCAACAATTTGCGGGATTTTTGAAGCTGTACGTGAATTTATGACTAGTGCTAGTTTGTTGGTTTTGGTCGATGCGCCGTTTTTTTGTTACTTTTTCTTGTTTGTAATATTCATTATTGGTGGAAAACTTGTAATCGTACCAATCATTACCTGTATTTTTGGTAATTGTAGTTTCTTTTGCGGTTCAGCCTATGTTGGCTAAACGCATTAATGAAAAGTATGAAAGAAAGCTCACAACGTCAAGGTTTGGCTGTTGAGGCCGTGGAAGGTATCGAAACACTTAAAGTCAACAATGCGACTAACTGGGCACAGCAGCGTTGGGATAAGTTGAATGCTGTGACGGCAGCCAGCTCAATGAAAGTTAAAAGAAATTAATGAGTTTGTATCCAACTTTACCGTAGGCCTACAGCAGCTTAATACCGTAGGTTTGGTTGTTCTAGGTACTTATTTAATTCATGACAGCGTTGTTGAAGCTCGTATTACTATGGGTGCGGTGATTGCATCAGTCATCCTTTCAGGTCGTGCACTCTCCGCATTAGGTAAAATTGCCGGATTGGCTATACGCTTCCAGCAGGCGAAAAATGCGCTTCATGGTATTAATGCGATTGTGGAAAGACCGATTGAGCGTGACCCTGAGCGTGCCTATGTAACACTTGACCAAGTTCAGGGACAGCTCACTTTTTGACAATGTTGTATTCAAATACAATGAAGACACGCAACCTGCTATCTCCAATCTTAATCTGATCATCCGCCCTGGTGAGAAAGTTGCCATTTTAGGACGGATTGGCAGCGGTAAAAAAGTACTTTTATTAAAGTTGGCCAGTGGCCTGTATGATCCGACAGGTGGCAATATTTTTGCTGGACAACGTGGACATCCGCCAAATTGATCCGAATTTTCTGCGTGATAAAGTTGCTTTGCTGAATCAATCTCCAAGATTATTCCTCGGTACATTGAGAGAGAACTTGGATCTGGGTCGTATGAATGGGTATTCAACCGATCAGGAACTGTTGGGGGCTTTACACAATTTCCATTTGGATCAGCTTGTTCGTAATCATCCTAAAGGTTTAGATATGCCTTTGGGTGAAGACGGCTTAGGACTTTCGGGTGGACAAAAACAAATTGTATCGTTGGCACGTTTGACGCTTTCTCATCCTCGCGTAGTATTGTTGGATGAGCCAACAACTGGTCTGGATGAACAGACAGAGCGTCAGGCCTTGGGTGTTTTGGCTCAATGGGCGCATGATAAAACCGTTGTTGTTGTTACACACCGTTTACAAGTTTTACCTATGGTTAATCGTGTCGTGGTGGTTGATAACGGCCGCGTCATTATCGATGGGCCTCGCGATGCAGTGATTGCAAAATTGCGTGAAAACGAAGAACATCAAGCTCAAGCAGTACAGGCGCAAGCTCAAAAAGCGGCACAGGTTGCAGCTGAAAAAAAATAAGGAAAAGGGAAATAATATGTCAAATCAGCAACCGGAACATATCGATCAAGAAGATTTAAAGTTGATTACCGATTTGAGTGCAGCTTTACAGTCTGAAAAAAACATACAGGTTATTTTTGCAGTTATCAGTTTGTTTCTGTCTTTTGTCATTGTTTTTATTGTATGGGCTTATTTCAGTCCGCTTGAAGAAGTAGCACAAGGGCAGGGGCGGATTATTCCGAGTAGTCGTGAACAGATTGTGCAGAGCTTAGACCCAGGAACTGTTCAAGAAATGTTGGTTAAAGAAGGTGATACTGTTGAAAAAGGGCAAGTCCTTTTGAAGCTGGACGATACTAGAAGTTCGGCTATTTTGCGCGAAAGTCAGGCAAAAGTAGAAAATTTGGAAGCAATGGCTGCTCGTCTGAAAGCTGAAGCCTACAATAGTAAATTGACTTTTTCCTGAAGGTATTTCTTCTGAGTTGAAGAAACGTGAAGAAGCTGCCTATATTTCTCGCCGTAAGGCAATGGAAGAGCAAGTTTCCGGCTTGCGGCAAAGTAAGGCGGCTTTGGACAAACAGATTTCAATTGTCAGCCCTATGGTTCAAAAGAGGTGTTATGTCTCAGGTTGAGCTATTGCGTATGCAACGTGATTCACAGGATTTGGCTGTACAAATCACTGAGCGCCAAAACCGTTACACGACAGATGCAAGTAACGAATTGGTTAAAACTGAAGCTGAGCTTGCACAAGCTAAGGAAAACATGGCCATGCGTGCTGACCCGGTTGATCGTTCACAAATTCGTGCACCGATGAAAGGTATTGTGAAAAATATCCGTATCAATACTATTGGTGGTGTGGTCAATGCTGGGCAGGATATTTTTAGAAATTGTACCAATTGAGGATAACCTTTTGGTTGAAGCTTTATATCCGCCCGAATGACGTGGCCTTCATTCGACCAGGGTTACCTGCTGTAGTGAAATTAACGGCTTATGATTATGCTATTTATGGTGGTCTGGAGGGTAAAGTTATTTTGATTAGTCCGGATACATTGAGTGATGAGAAACGCAATACCGGTGATTTGAAATTGAATATGAATAATGTATATTACCGCATTTTGGTTCAAACTTCTGGCAGTAAACTATTGGATAAGGATGGAAAAAGAAATGCCAATTATTCCAGGTATGGTGGCAACAGTTGACGTGAAAAACTGGTGAGAAAAACTGTGTTCCAATACTTGATCAAACCGATAACTAGAATGAAACAAGCATTGCGAGAACGCTAGAAGAAAAAGCAGTATGCTATGCATACTGCTTTTTTATTGGGTAAAAGGATATCAATAGGTTTAAAAACCTAACCTGCGTCTGCA
>BNJT01001635.1_pt1 | contig 11278 bp, 16 predicted proteins | sample 8540491 | NCBI WGS metagenome assembly BNJT01 (sample SAMD00202455, study PRJDB9452) | human saliva metagenome | host: Homo sapiens
CTCCTGGAACTATTGAGTGGGAGTAGGTAATAAAATCGGTGTACCTCTTTATCTGCAAGGATACACCTTTTTAAATTCTATCTATGGCGTAAAAATGGCGTTATTTAGTTTTTCTGGGACTTCCTTACGTTTATTTGGGCATAAATGGACGTAAGTATCCCATATTGTTTGGTATTTTCATGACCCAGTCCATCACTTATGGTCATAATATTTACATCTAAACTTTTCAACAAACTGGCTGAGAATGCCTATATATACTTATTATCTATTCAAATAAAACTGAAGTGGTTTTTATAAAGATAATAACACATACATATTAATTGTAATGGTGGGATTAAATAATACTAGAAAGAAGAGTATAAAAATGATACAACAACTAAAAATAACATATATGAATATCTTAATGATAAAGGAAATTGTTGTACCTGCTGGATATGACAAGATATCTGATGAATATCCATTCTATTACTTCTTGGAAGACCTTATTGGAGCAAATATTGCTGAGTTAGAAGAATATGATAGGGTCAGTTCTATAGTTGATGAAATTCATGACCTGGCTATAACAATGGAGCCAATGTTAGATACGACATTAATGGATAATAGGCTAAGAAAACTATATAAAAATTAATAAAGATTGCATAAAGTACTTTAATAATAGCCAGCGCCTTTAGACTCATCAGGTTACTCTTGAAACTATAGACTCTGTGAAAACCACCCGTTCAGCGGGTGGTCATGACTAATCAATGGTTTTTCGTAAATCTGAAATTATTTTTATCTAATTTCTTGTCTTTTTGTATCACTGTCATTTTCTAACTTAGTATCTTCTAGTCTGTCAATTAACATCCTTAGAAAAACCACTAAATTGTTTTTCTGTCATTCCTGTTATTCCTGTCTCTTTTCATCTTTTTCTCCTTAATGCAAATCCCTTACCGAACTTATATTATATCGTGATGGTAGGATATTGTTAATACTTACTAGTGGTTTTTTGAAAAATATACTTTTTCAGATATATAGTCACTTGAATCTATATAGAATAATGGAATAGCTAGCTGAGGGGAGCCAGTTATTTATTTGGTGTAAAAATGGTGCATTTTTGTAATTAAATGAAGAACCACTAGTAAGGCTGGTGGATTACTTTTTGATTTTTAGTTATTTGTTCTACTATTTATTTAGCATGGCTCTTACTATTGATTTTAGCTTCTTCAATGTCTTTACTTTCATTTAGAATTTCAAAGTATTTTTTTCTTGTTTGGTTTTCTTCAGCTAACTCTTTTAGTAACTCACCTATGTTCATTTCTTCTTCCATACTTGTCTCCTTTCTGCTCTTGCTAGTCAACTTGTGATTATATAGGGTTGTATAATATTTAGCGTTGGTGAGAGAAAATTCTCTCCCAACGCTAAATTTTTTGCAAAAAATAGGAACACACATCAAATCTCGTGTATAATTTAAATCACGACAAATAAATAAAAAGGAGAAATGATATGTGTTCTAATGCTAGTATAACAGAAATCTTAGGAATTAACGATAAAAATTTAGTAATTTTAGGTAACGAAAAAGAAAACATTAAGGGGATAGAATATACAGTCTTAAGGGGAAAGCTTTCATATAGGCCAGCTTGCTGCCCTAAATGTGGTATAGTCAATGAAAATTATGACATAACTAAAAATGGGAGTCAGACTGTAAAAATACTTTTTAATAGGGTTAATACAAACCCTTTGATATTGATGGTTAAAAAGCAGAGGTTTTTCTGTAAGCATTGCGAGTCAACATTTATGGCCAAAACACCTATCGTAGATAAGGGGTGCTTCATATCGAATGATGTTAAGAGGTCTATAGTTTTAAACCTATGTGAGACTAAGTCAATGGACCTGATTGCAAGAGAACACTGTGTATCTCCTACTAGTGTTGCCAGAATACTCCGTTTAACTGAAGATAGGAGAAGAAAAAATTATCTTCCTAGGATTCTATCAATAGACGAATTCAAGTCAGTAAATACAGTTGACGCGTCTATGAGTGTGAATTTAACCGATTTAGAAGGCGGTCATATTTTTGATATCCTGGCAGATAGGAGGCAAAGATACCTCTTTGAGTATTTTAATTCATATCCCTTGAAGGTGAGAAAAAGGGTAGAATATGTGACTACAGACATGTATAGGCCATATATTGATCTTGCCAAGAAGGTCTTTCCAAATGCCAATATCGTAGTTGATAAATTCCACATAGTACAGCTCTTGACAAGGGAGTTAAACAAGCTAAGAATAAACGAGATGAAGAAGCTTAATACCAGGTCTAGAGAGTATAAAATACTGAAGAGATACTGGAAAATACCACTTACAAAGAACTGGGAATTAAACAGTATATATTTTTACAAGAACATACACTTTAAAAATATGACTAGTTCAGTTGACATATTAGACTACATGTTAGGAAAATTTCCCAACTTAAAAGAAGCCTATGATTTTTATCAAAACTTCCTATTAAGTATATCTAATAATGATGTGGCTATGCTTGAAGACATTCTAAATACTAGGACTGATAAAAGTACCGATGTGTTTTAGAAAGAGTATAAAAACCCTTAAAAAGCTTAGAAAATATGTGGTAAATTCACTGAAATATGACTATACGAATGCTATGGTGGAGGGTAAGAATAATAAGATAAAGGTAATTAAAAGAGTATCCTACGGATATAGGAGTTTTAGAAATTTTAAGGCAAGGATAATGCTTATGGAAAGGTATAAGATACAAAAGGGCAACATCCATAGCTATAAGTTTGCTATGGATGCTGCCGCATAATTTAATAGATTTTATTGATTTAAATTATCACCAACGTTATTTGACATAGAGCCGTTATATATTACTGTACTTGTATTATATCACGAGGGTACGACACCCTCAATACTAATTCATAATTATTAAAAATATACTTTTTTTCAGATATATACTCACCTGAATCCATGTGGTACAATGAAATAAAGGGCTAGGAAAAAGCTTGATATTTATTCGGGTAAAAAGGGTGTATTTTTATAATTAACAGCAGTAAAATTCATAAAAATAAATCCAATGATTTCAATGTGTTTGAAAACATATAAAACTCACTCGCATTTATGAAGAGTATGTTCAAATTGCCAGAGAATTACTGGTCGAGCTATTAAGTGATGATGCAATAAGTTTTGTTAGTGTTAGAGGGTTTGTTTTTAAGTGCAGGATAAGAATAAAATGAATTTGCATTGGTAGAAAAAGTTATGAAGATAGCAACTTGTTTTAAAACCAGATGATGGTATAAGGGATCATATGAAAGAGCAGGTCGAGATATATGGTAAAGAATAACAATACAGTTACACGAAAAGATGATTGTACATATCCTATGAAATGTCCGGTTTGCAGTAACTGGGTAGACTTTTTTGACATTTGCGAGAACTGTAGATACCAAAATCAAGGCATTAATGTAGACAATGGGTTAAGAGGACCTAACAAGATGACTCTTGCAGAAGCAAAAGAGGCGTATAAGAATGGAGCGTAAAATTTATTAAGGAATTTTTAACTTATGAATAGTGGTTGTATAATATTTAGCGTTGGTGAGAGAAAAATAATCTTCCAACGCCAAAATTTTACTGAAAAATATATTGCCCATCAAATATTTAAGTGAATTTAACATTCAAAAAATATGATATAATATAAAGTGTTTATATTATATAGGTTAGTAGTAAAAAAAGTCTAATAAAATCAAGGGTTTTTAGTGATTCTGCAAAGAAAATATAACCTATATGTTGTTTAGAGTTATCTAAATTTTAGATAGTTGTAAACAACACATAAAATAAGAAAGGAGTACTACTTTGTCAAAGGTAAAAAGATAAAATAGAGGCTCAAGGTTTTAGTATAGAAGTATATACTGAAGATTATATGAATGATTATATTTCATTAACAGATATTGCCAAATACAAAAATGAAGATGATCCAAGGTTTGTTATACAAAATTGGATGAGAAATAGAAATACACTTGAGTTTATAGGATTGTGGGAAATATTAAACAATGAAAATTTTAACCGTGTGCAATTCGACACGTTTAAAAATGGAAGCAGGGCTTAATAGATTTACCATGACGCCTCAAAAATGGATTGAAAGCACGAAGGCAAAAGGTATCGTGTCAAAAGCAGGTAGGTATGGTGGAACATATGCACATAGTGATATTGCATTAGAATTTGCTTCGTGGTTATCACCAGAATTTAAATTATATATAATTCAAGACTATAAGAGATTGAAAAATGATGAAACTTCTAAATTATCATTAACATGGAATTTACACAGAGATATCAAAAATTAATTATAAAATTCATACAGATGCAATTAAGACGTATATATTAAAAGATTTAACTGAACATCAGCTAGGTTTTTAAATATGCAAGTGAGGCTGATATGTTAAATGTTGCCTTGTTCGATAAGACTGCTAAAGAGTGGAGAGAAGAAAATAAAGATTTAAAAGGCAACATGAGAGATTATGCAAGCTTAAATGAACTATTAGTACTTGCTAATATGGAAAGCTTTAATGCCATCCTGATTGAAAAAGGTTTAGAGCAAAAAGAAAGAATGATAGAACTTAGAAAACTGGCTAGAAATCAAATGTTATCTTTAGAAAAATTAAATAAAGGGAACTTGAAACAATTAGAAGATAAGAAAAATAGTTGATATAATTATAATAAATGATGATATGATAAATTTAGACTTAAATTTATTGGTTGATCATACAATCAACCTAAAAATATTTTTGTAAACTATACGTTTAAATCAGGGTATTAGCTTGAGGATTGAATTGTCGCTACACTGGGCTAAATTTAAATCAGCTATCAAAAGGGATATAATGTTAAGTAATGTGACAATTAGATAATGTTTTGTATTAACAACATGGTTTTATGAAAAAGCATAGCCTATTGATATTGAAAAAGATGGGAGGAGGATTATGGACAAAGCGTTTGATTCTAAGTTATGTACTGAAATTGATGCAAAAACACTTGCCAAGAATGAAGTTGAATCTAAATATTTAAGATATAAATGTTTAAGATATAAATATTTATGTTGTGGTGAAGAAGTGTATTTGGCAGCGGCTAAGAGCGCCACTAAAGCTCCACATTTCCGTCATAGAAGAGGAATAATGATATGGAGTGTGAACGATATTTAGGACAAGCTGGAGTAATTGAAAATTCAATATTTGAAAGAAAACGAAATCAGGAACAAGTATATTTCTTTTTTCAATAATGAAAGGAAAACAATTGAGATAGGAGTTACTTTTCATTCGGATAAATTTGAAAAATTAAAGACACAACAAGCATCGCTAGAAATAAAGACAGAGTGTAAAGAGAGGGCTTTTTTTGACCGTCTCAGTTAGTGATAATTTATTTATTCCAGATGTAATGAAATATTTAACTATTAATAAGTATTCACAAAATTACCATTTAAGTATAGCTGGAAAAATTTATTCATTTTTATAATATAATTGAAGAAAAAGGAAAAAAATAACATTCTTTAGATCAAGAATTCAAGATGAGCGTGCATATCCTCGGAACGTCTATATACTGGAATCAAGTACATTGCAATCAGCGAAGAAGAATTACGTGTAACGAAACTTATATCGAATATAAATGTTGAGAGCACAAATGGCTTGTTTAGATTTACAACAATGGGAAAAACATTTTTCGGAGCAGAGTTTATTATTGCTAGAAGCGACTATAATTTAAATCTAATGCTTCTTGAACAAAAATTTGCAGGTTGAAACAGCTCAGACATTTAATGTACTTTGGCCTCCGATATTTTCATCAGATAATGAATATATATGTGAAAGTGATAAAATATATGTAAATTCAAGTTTTCAACTGATACAACATGATAATACTAATGCATTCTGCAATACAGATGATTTGCCTAAAGGAATCACACAAATTACTCTCGAAGAAAGAACAGTTATTTTTGAGAAAAATATCGAGTTGACATTATTAAAAGTTGAAGCAGACCAATGTGAATTACCCCAATATGATATTGAGAAAATTTATTCTTCCAAGTGGGAGGTCACGAAAGATATGGATTACTATATATTTAATCGAGATGGTTGCAGAAAACTTTTGGATGAAGAAAATGTTTATTTGACCGAAAAAGATACAATTAAAGGGTACAAACATGGACGTATTCAGAAAGTCATTTTAAGTAATAAGAAAAAAATCCCAATGACTACGCAAGAGATAATCGAAGACATTTCTAAAAATACCATCCGCAAACAGAAATCTATAATTCGGATTTTTACGTATTTACATGCGAGTGAGCGAGTTATTAGCTATCTGGATGAATGTTATAAAAAGTGGTAGTATAAACACTGTTGTGAAGAAATATATTGAGGAGGGACTTTTATGAATTATATAACTGATTTGATAGAAGAAGATATGAAATATATTTGTTCTGTAATACCATATAAGGAGACAATTGATTATTTTTAAACAATATCCGAAGGAGTTTTTCTAAGCTAAAAACCGGGTTTCAGAGCAAAATCCTTAAATGAGAAAGAAGTGACTCGAATTTTTATTTGATTTTTAGGAATAGAGACTTTGTTTCATCGTTTATTGTTAAGCACATAGATAGATGGCTTCAGGAAATTAAAGATGCTTTGAATGAAGTAAAAAAATATAGGGTTAAATTATGAAGAAAGATATATAAATGTGCTTTCTCACTCTGTTTTTCACATAATATTAAACTTTATTATAAACTGAAAGAGGATGAAAAACGGAAGAACACTTATGCTTAATGTCAGCTGCAGTAAAACAACTATCTGAAGCCATTGATGACGCTGACTATAAACGTGATGAGTATGAGAAAGAAAAATTAAATAGCTATTCCGTTATTCAAAAACCTGAAAAATGAAGTTGATGAATTAGAGAAAAACCATCAATAAGCTACGAATAAAGTTATCTAAAGCCACATCGAATGAAGAAAAATAAGAGAAATTGCTCTTCAAAAGATAATAAGATAGAAGAACAGAATAATATCATTGATGAGCTAAGGAAGAAAGTTTATTACTTAGACAAGCAGATTACTAAAAATATCAAATGACTCAGTGCGCTCTCGAGATGAATGGGAAGAGCAGAATAATAAATTGAAATATCAATTAGAAGAACTTGAAAACGAGAATTCATCGTATAAAGATGCAAATATGCTTTTACAAGAATCAAGGTTGTCTGTATCAAATCTTAAAACACAGATGACGGGGATGGAGGAAACTATAGACTTATTGCATGAAATCAATGAATCTTATAATGAGAGAATTGAAGAGCTTGAGAAACTTCTTGAAAGTAATTCGCAGCATAGAATCAGAAATTTGTCAGATTCTAGTTATTCACCAGTTGTTCGAACGTCATCTGCTATGCCAAAGCGTCCGGTTGATTTAGATGATTTTGACGAGTATTTCAAATACAATCTCAATAATATAGGTTAGATAGCAGACAGGATGAGTATAGGCTTTTTGTTAGATTTGTTGAAAAATGCCTTTAACGGTGTACCATTGCTTATTAAACGTGCTCCCGGAATTAATTTGGCTAATTGCCTTGCCAATACGCTGTATGGACAAAAAGCTGCACCGGTTTTACCTTATTCTGGTAGTGAAGAGCTTGAAAGTGTGAGGGAATTTCTTGAACTTACGCAAGACAGAGTAGTGTGCATTGATGGATTTGTTGGTAATTGTAATTGTATAGAGCTGTTGACAATACTTGAATCGTACCGTGATAAGATAATTGTTTTGACATATATGTATGATAGAACTTTGAACTATTTGCCAATGGAAATACTAACATATGTTCAATATATAAATGTTGATGAATTCAAGCCTCTATTGAATATTAAAGATATTACGGAAGAACCTTCCGAAATTATAGAAGAGTCATATGCATTTGGAGATGAATGTTATGAGAAAAATAGATATCAGAAAATCTTTATCGAAAATATCAGAGCAATGTGGAATATGTAAAGATGTAGTTAATACAATGTCAACTTCCATTGGCGATAATGAATATCTGAATTCCGTGTTAATGTTCACCGATTTTTGCCTTATATACACAAAGTAAAACAAAAACAATCCATATAATTGCTCTGATCGACTACAAAAATATGCAGGTAAGTCAGGAAAATGTGAATACAAAAGTATTATGTTAGGGATTGGTTCGGATAAATGGATAAATTATTTAAAACTATGGCTAATGATATGAAGATTACCCCATATCTAAAATGAATCAAAAACTTCATATTTGGGTAGAGTTGCATACTCTGCATTGGGACTATGGTGCTTGAAATCTGCTCGTGGTAGTTCGCAAGAATTTCATGGGATGTAAATGTCAATATTAAAATGTACAAAAAAATGGAAAATAAAAATGTACAATTTGGGCTCAACTATCCATCAACTCTCTTATCATCAATGAAGGATCTCTTGTCTTTAAGACGATATGAGGGCCTTTTATTGATATAATTTTTAGAATGGTGTAAAAAGTCTATCTAAAACTGCATTGGCCAGAGTCGACGAACCAAAAGAACTCACCCTCATTTGGAAAATGGCATATTTGTTGTCACAATTGTAGTATTTTTTTCATACCTTTTTAGCGATTAGCTGAAAAAAACATGTTAGCAGCATCTTTATCAATTGGCATATATCCAATTTCATCTATAATTAAAACCTTGTATTTGGCATAAAACTTTAATCGTGATTCAAGCTTATTCTCATTTAAGGCCTTTTTTAGTTGTGAGATTAAGGATTCAAAGGATATAAAGTATGTTTGGTATCTCGCTTTTCGTACAGCTAATACCAAGAGATGTAGCTAAATGAGTCTTTCCTACTCCACTCAGAACCAACAAATATTATATTTTTCATATTTTTCCAAAAAACCTAGATTATTTAGTTCTAAGACTTCTTTTTTATTGATTCCTGGTTGGAATCCGAAGTCAAAATCATCAATGGTTTTTAGGAATGGGAAATTAGCAATATGTAAATTAATACTGTCCCTTTTCGCTTGTCGGTAGACACGCTCGATCTCAACAAGCTCTTCAAGAGCCTCTCCAAAGGATTTTTCCCCCTGGTTTACGAGATCTATATAGGTATCAATATGATCTTGAATACATATTATACCAATCTCTTCTAGTCCATTTAATAATTTTTGATGTGATGACATATTTTTTCCTCCTTAAAGAAATTCATCCATCTGCCTTAAATTAGTTTCAGCTAACTCATCTATAGAATCTTCATTTTTGATAGAATACTTGAGTAGCTGCTTGTAATGTTCCTCTTTGTAATTTAACCTTCGGTTACTTATACTGTGCATGGTTAGCAAATCTGTGCTATAATATATGTATAACATATCTTTGGTGACAGATAGGCAAACTGTTTTTACCAATATATTGATGTAGAACAGAGTATTTGCAACCTAAATAGGTAATCATGGAATCTTTTGTGACGGTCGTGCGTCGAGTTTTTGCTGTATAGGATTCCACGATATTTATATCAGGCAGTGGTTGTAGGTACTCTGCTTCTTTTTGCAGTAATAGTACTGGTGTAAGTCCTGTTTCATAGCAAATCCTAGTGCATACTTTCTTGTTTATACCAGATAATATTTCAATTAGGTCTTTTTCTGTTTCAAACTCGCCTTCATATGGTAGTATCCAAGCAATGAATTTATTTGCAGCTTCAACCTTACCCTTAGTGAAAGGATGATATGGCTTACATCGTTTGATTTTTAAAAGTTAAAAATCCTTGGCGAAAGCCTGTATTTTAGGACTAATTGTTGCATGCCCATCTTTAAAAGTTACAAGTGACGACATGTTGTCAAAAAGAATCTCCTTAGGTACGCCACCAGTATTTTTAAAAGATGCAATAAGGCAGTCAATTACATCTTCTCTTGTACGACTTGACTTGTAAATGAAGACTGGATATCTTGAATAACCTAACTTGTAGCTAAAAACGTGAAACGTGAATATTTTTCCGAATTTGTTTTTTATAGATATATCTTCTTTCCAATCAACTTGAGCCTGTATTCCAGGTGACGTTTCATATCGTGGGAACCCTTTGGGAGTTTTACTTGGTTTCAAACCTTCTTTTTTAACATACTTATTGAAATTAGAGTATGTCCCAATGTCAGAATCTATTTCAGATATTAAATATTCATAAACAGACCTGACATTGACCCCCTTAATTGCAAGTTTGATACCTATTAATTCTTTATATTTGTCTAATTTACTAGTTTTATATCTATTTTTTTAGGTTTTCCTTCATATCCTTCATAGTATTTTTAATAGTTCTTCGGTCCATTTTCATATAACCTGCAAGCTCTGAAAAATTTGGTTTAATGTCGCTCATTTTTAATATTTTTTTAGTTGAGTTAATAGTACTGTATTCATGTGCATTTACCTCCACGAATACAGTATCATATTTTTTTCTTATTTGTACATTATTATATTCCACTAATTGTTCATTTTATATTTTACACTTTACAGCAATGCAGTCCTCCACGTGTGGGGATACTTCAAAAAGAGGCAAAGCGAAATTGAAAAACAAGAATTTTTCAAAAGACTAGAAGAATATATGGACGGTAAAAGTGAGCAAAAATTATGTTATTGAATACATTAATGCTTTGCTAAATAAATACCCTAATAAATATTTACAAGAGTCAACCTTACTAAGAGGAGGAGAGTATCAATGAGTTACACAATATCTTTGTTTACTATCAATACAAAACAGAAAGAACAAGAGTTAGACCAGCCAGACTTCTTTGAAAAAGGAAGAAAAATCTGGAAAAAAATTCACACTAGACCAGCAGGCACAACTGGAAGACCGTTTATTGAAATATAGGTATAAACATGTAGGAAATACAGGTGATGGTAAAATATTTGAACATACTGATTTTTGGTCAAGCATTATTGACAGAGAGCGGCCTTTTATTTTTCTACCTCAAACGACTTTGATTGCATTTTCGAAGTTGGAATGACAGCATCTGAATTTACGGATACTGGTGAATTTGCTAAATATGATGTGCAGGCAGGTGGATGGGAAGAAATATAAAATAGGATATCATAAAAAGACACTGAGAGTCTTCAAATAGACTTCTAGTGTCTTAATTTTTGTTAAATAAAAAGTAATTAGTGCTTATTTTGACAATATTTCATGCTATAATCTAATCAAGAAACAAGCTTTAAAACCTACAATACTTAATAATAAGAAAAAGACTAAAACTATGAAAACAAAACTAATAAAAATAACAGTCC
>BNJT01002004.1_pt1 | contig 11256 bp, 12 predicted proteins | sample 8540491 | NCBI WGS metagenome assembly BNJT01 (sample SAMD00202455, study PRJDB9452) | human saliva metagenome | host: Homo sapiens
ATAGGTCTACCGCCAGGCTCGAAAACAGGGTGTGTGTTCTGTCAGGAGGTTGGTGGCAACCAACCTCACCACGGTGGTAACAACCTATCTCAACACTTTGGTAACAAATACACACCTACCGCTACCTAAAACAGGCGTGGAACCCAGGGTATGAGTTTAGAGGTTGTGTTGGCGCAGCCACTGTTGCCGACGTTGCTCCCACGACCTGGGCGCATCCCGCAACCATGCGCCCTGAACCTTCCACAACGGCACCGTCTTACCCGGCCGAACACCAGGCACTGTCAATGGCAGCGCAATCCGCAGCATAAGTTGCCCATCATCACCATCAAACAATGCATACTCATGCTCGGTATGCACTAGGTAATACTCTTTCCCACATATCTTCTGAGGCACGGTTACCTGATAGTTGGGAAAATTAATCCGGGTTTTTGCCGACCGCTGCAACCGCACTAGCTTGGGATGCTGCTCGGGATTAGCATCAGCAGTGGTACCGGCAGCCTGGCTAGCAGCAGTGGTGGTGGGGATGTCGTCTAGCGGCACGGGCTTACCGGTACTGGGGTGATGTTCCAGGCTATCCCAGGCCTGCTGCGGGGTAGCCCCGTGAAGGGATTGATGTCTGCGCTTGCGGTTGTACCGATCACGGAAATCCTCCACCCACCGACGAGCCTGCGCAAGGCTTCTAGGGCTGGTGGGCATCAAGAAAACCGTTGCAGGGTTTGGTGACACCGTTCGGTTTTGCCTTGGGTCTGTGGGTGATCCACCCGGCCAGCAATGGCCTGGCATCCACGATCGGCGGCAAAGCGCTGCACATGGTGACCCGCCCGCGGCGGGATTGATTAAACGCGGTGCCGTTGTCTGTCAGTAATTGTTGGGGCACACCATAGGTGTCAAACGCTCGGGCTGAGCACCGACGAGGCGTCGGTGCTGTTTTCGCATATCTGCGGCGCAGTAGGTACCGACATCGTAACGGGTAGCATCATCAACCACGTGGTAGATGGTGATGGTGCCGCCGCCTGCGAGGCGGTAGCTAAACGCATCGAGTTGCCACAGTTGCATGGCATAGGGACGGCTAAACCGAATCAAGGCGGATCGAGGGCGTTTGCGGGGATTGTTGTCAACGACCCGGCTGCGCGCAGTATCCGGGCTATGGTGGCTGGTGAGGGATCGGTGGGGTGATGTCTGGGTCATCCAGCATGTCGTAGTAAATGGATTGCGGGCCGTTGTCCCAGCCTTGATTGGCTAACCGGTCCCGGATGGTCAATACCAACAAGCGTGTCTTGTGCCCGTAGTAGGTTGCCGGATTGTGGGGAGCGCTGGAGTGGGGATAGAGCGCGGCGTGGCCTTCTTTGGGTGTAACGGTCCTTGATGGTGTAGTAGGGTTTTTCGGCTGATATTGTTCGCCGCGCAGAAATCAGTGATGCTGACACTGGTGGGGGCTGCGGGATCGAAGTCAATGATCCGACGGCGTAATGCGGGGGAAAGTGATCGTGCCATGACAGTAGTAAAAACCACTACTGATCAGCACCAAAAAGAGAGCTTTCACTAGGGAAAAATGTTACCAAGGTGTTGAGATAGGTTGTTACCACCGTGGTGAGAGAAGTTGTTACCAACCTCCCAAGAGAGTGCATTCGGAAAAGGGGTGTTTGCGTACCTGGCGGTAGACCTATTTAACAGCGGCGGCTGGCCAAGATCGCTTCTATGCGTTGCTGCAGACGCTTCGGTTGTCCAAGCCTGCCTTGGGTGACGCGAAGGCATTCCCAACCGAGTTCGCGCATGGTGGCCCATACTTCGGAGTCGTAGTCGCGCTGGTTGCGGTGTAGATGGTGTTCGCCGTCGTAAAACAGGCCGACGCGTATATCTTTCCAGCCTGCATCAACGATAGTGAGTAGTTTGCGGAGGCACCCTGTCGTGAAGATGGGGATTTGTGTTGTCAGTCCGGGGCGTAAGGGCGCTGCGATAAGGCGCAAAATTGTCTCAGGCGGTGACTCTGCCCCGGCGTCGGAAAGGCGGATGAGCCGCCGGAGCATTCTATGGTTAAAGATGCCGTGAGCGTTTTCTAGCACGACGTCTGTATTTAAGGCGGTATGGAATTGCATGGCATCCAAAAACTGTATGGCCCGCACTTCACGAAATGTTAAACCAGGTACTTTATTCGTCCACCAAGCGTGGTGCCCTCGATAGATGTCGCGTAAACAGTAAGCAGAGGCAGCAGCGGGTTGCATTACCTGTAGTGATGGAAACTCGGGATCCGGCTGGTAGGTGAGTATATGTGATGCGACTATCCGCCTGTGGGGAAGCAGGGGAGAGGTGGAATTCCGTTTTCCATTTCTTACCATGAGGGTTGTGTGCGCGTTGTCCGCCCAGAAAGGTAATCCCACATAAGCGGCAGCTGCCCAGCTGGAAATAATGCCATCTGGGCAGCTTAGGTGATGTGCACGAGCGCGAGTTATTGCATCAAACAGGAAACGTAGATGACGGGGATGGGACCTGGCACCTAGGGAAATATCAGAATCTGTGCGCTTAAGTGTGCATGGGACCATGGCGAAGTGCGAGACAAAAAGATAGTTTCTTTCAATCTGGCGGCGGGAAAGTGTACGGAGAAGCTCTTGTCGCAGTACAGGAACATCATGTGGGTACATGGTTCCATCACACCAGGGTTAGGGTTTGTGCTGCATAGCGAGAAAAGTGCATCTGTGGATAAGTCGAGTTGTCCACAGCTGAGGGATGGGCAGAGTTGACATTTGGCCACGGTAGTGGGTGGGTTCTGCTTGGTGTACAAATAGGTCTACCGCCAGGTACGCAAACACCCTGTTTTCGAGTGCACTCTCTTGGGAGGTTGGTAACAACTTCTCTCACCACGGTGGTAACAACCTATCTCAACACCTTGGTAACATTTTTCCCTAGTGAAAGCTCTCTTTTTGGTGCTGATCAGTAGTGGTTTTTACTACTGTCATGGCACGATCACTTTCCCCCGCATTACGCCGTCGGATCATTGACTTCGATCCCGCAGCCCCCACCAGTGTCAGCATCACTGATTTCTGCGCGGCGAACAATATCAGCCGAAAAACCTACTACACCATCAAGGACCGTTACACCCAAGAAGGCCACGCCGCGCTCTATCCCCACTCCAGCGCTCCCCACAATCCGGCAACCTACTACGGGCACAAGACACGCTTGTTGGTATTGACCATCCGGGACCGGTTAGCCAATCAAGGCTGGGACAACGGCCCGCAATCCATTTACTACGACATGCTGGATGACCCAGACATCACCCCACCGATCCCCTCACCAGCCACCATAGCCCGGATACTGCGCGCAGCCGGAGTCGTTGACAACAATCCCCGCAAACGCCCTCGATCCGCCTTGATTCGGTTTAGCCGTCCCTATGCCATGCAACTGTGGCAACTCGATGCGTTTAGCTACCGCCTCGCAGGCGGCGGCACCATCACCATCTACCACGTGGTTGATGATGCTACCCGTTACGATGTCGGTACCTACTGCGCCGCAGATAGCGAAAACAGCACCGACGCCTGTCGGTGCTTAGCCCGAGCGTTTGACACCTATGGTGTGCCCCAACAATTACTGACAGACAACGGCACCGCGTTTAATCAATCCCGCCGCGGGCGGGTCACCATTGTGCAGCGCTTTGCCGCCGATCGTGGATGCCAGGCCATTGCTGGCCGGGTGGATCACCCACAGACCCAAGGCAAAACCGAACGGTGTCACCAAACCCTGCAACGGTTTCTTGATGCCCACCAGCCTAGAAGCCTTGCGCAGGCTCGTCGGTGGGTGGAGGATTTCCGTGATCGGTACAACCGCAAGCGCAGACATCAATCCCTTCACGGGGCTACCCCGCAGCAGGCCTGGGATAGCCTGGAACATCACCCCAGTACCGGTAAGCCCGTGCCGCTAGACGACATCCCCACCACCACTGCTGCTAGCCAGGCTGCCGGTACCACTGCTGATGCTAATCCCGAGCAGCATCCCAAGCTAGTGCGGTTGCAGCGGTCGGCAAAAACCCGGATTAATTTTCCCAACTATCAGGTAACCGTGCCTCAGAAGATATGTGGGAAAGAGTATTACCTAGTGCATACCGAGCATGAGTATGCATTGTTTGATGGTGATGATGGGCAACTTATGCTGCGGATTGCGCTGCCATTGACAGTGCCTGGTGTTCGGCCGGGTAAGACGGTGCCGTTGTGGAAGGTTCAGGGCGCATGGTTGCGGGATGCGCCCAGGTCGTGGGAGCAACGTCGGCAACAGTGGCTGCGCCAACACAACCTCTAAACTCATACCCTGGGTTCCACGCCTGTTTTAGGTAGCGGTAGGTGTGTATTTGTTACCAAAGTGTTGAGATAGGTTGTTACCACCGTGGTGAGGTTGGTTGCCACCAACCTCCTGACAGAACACAACCCCTTATTTCGAACCTGGCGATGGACCTATGTTACATCAGACGAAAAACCCGCCTCCAGGCAGGAAAACCAAAGCCCTGAAAGCGGGTCACAACAGAGCACAACAGCGCCAGCAACTAGCCCATCTTGTTCACGGCGCTAGCCATGTTGGACTTTTTGTTGGCTGCGTTGTTGCGGTGGAACACGCCTTTGCTCACGGCTTTGTCCAGGGCGCGGGATGCGACGCGGAGCTGGGCTTCGGCGGCGGCTTTGTCGCCTGCGTCAACGGCTTCGCGGAGTTTGCGGATTTCGGTGCGCACTGCGGAGCGGACTGACTTGTTGCGCAGTCGGCGTTCTTCGTTGGTGCGGATGCGCTTGATCTGGGATTTGATGTTTGCCATAGCGTGTTACCTCTTAGCTATCTGGGGGTGTCACCTGCGCAGACCCAAGGTCCTGCCTGCGTCTTTAGGGGTGGCACCGTCTTTTCAACAACAGTCTGAAAATGTAACAAACTCCCAGGGCAAAAAGCAACTCACGTAAGCAACTCACACCCAGCTGTAGTCGCTGCGGAGGCGTTGGGCGATGCGTTCGAAGCGGCTTTTCGGGATGATGGCGCCTTGGCGCCGGATGGTCGATTCGGGGACTTCGAGGATTTTTGTCGAGTCGCACCCAGCATTGGCGCCCGGCGACGTCCCAGCCGCCGGATCCGATGTCTATCCAGTTGTCTTCGTTGGCGTGTTCGGGGTTGGGGGAGATGAGCAGGCCAAGGAGTAGATGTTGGGAGCGCCCGACCACAACCATGGCGCGTTCGCGGGCGGGGTGCCCGGGCAGGTTGGGTTGGATCCACACCCAGATGACTTCCCCCGGGTCGGCTTGTCCGTCCATGTCGGGCGCGTAGTAGATGGAGCGCGCGTGGTGTTCGGTGGGGCGGACGGTGGTGACGGCGGCGCGTTCTTCGGGGTCGTCGATACGCGTGTCGTGGAGGCCGAGAAGTTCGGCGAGTTTGTCTAGTCCTTCTTCTAGGGTGATGGCTTCGGGGCGCCGGATGCGTTTGAGGGTGCGCCGGATTCGGCGGCGGAGTGGCTTGCGGGGTTTGTGCAGGCCGTTGGTGCCCCTTGGTGTGTCCATGGGTTTAGCCTAGCTGGGTTTGTTTCGGTAGTGTCAACAGCTATGGCCCAGAATTTCGCGGAGAAGACTTTCACGGACCCTAGCAGGATTCGTAACTTCTGTATCATCGCCCACATTGATCATGGTAAGTCCACGCTTGCGGATCGTATTTTGCAGCTTACTGGTGTTGTTGAGGCGCGTGATATGCGCGATCAGTATTTGGACAATATGGATATTGAGCGTGAGCGCGGCATTACCATTAAGGCGCAGAATGTTCGTTTGCCGTGGGTGCCGCGCAGTGGGGAGCATGCGGGGGAGGAGATTGTCATGCATCTCATTGATACTCCCGGCCACGTGGATTTCACGTATGAGGTCTCCCGCGCGCTTGAGGCGTGCGAGGGCGCTATTTTGCTTGTCGACGCCGCGCAGGGCATCGAGGCTCAAACTTTGGCGAACCTGTACCTGGCGATGGAAAACGATCTGGAAATCATTCCAGTGTTGAACAAAATCGACCTTCCCGCCGCCGATCCCGACAAGTACGCCCTGGAAATCGCCCATATTATTGGCTGCGAGCCGGAGGACGTGCTGCGCGTGTCCGGCAAGACGGGGGAGGGCGTGCCCGAGCTTCTGGACCGCGTGTGTGACCTGGTACCGCCGCCGTCCTCTGAGGTTGCGGAGTCCGGTGCGTCGGGGATTCCGGGTGCCGACGCCCCCGCGCGCGCCATGATTTTCGACTCCGTCTACGACACCTACCGCGGCGTGGTCACCTATATTCGCATGGTGGACGGCCGCCTGGAACCGCGCCAGAAGATCCGCATGATGTCCACGGGCGCTACGCACGAATTGTTGAAATAGGCATCGTCAGCCCTACTCCCAAGAAATGCTCCGGGCTGGGGCCGGGGGAAGTCGGCTATTTGATTACCGGTGTGAAAGACGTCCGCCAATCCAAAGTCGGCGATACCGTCACCTGGGCGACCAAAGGCGCCGAAGAACCCCTCAAAGGCTACGAAGAACCCAAACCCATGGTGTATTCGGGGCTGTTCCCCATTTCCCAGGCCGACTATCCCGACTTGAGGGACGCTCTGGAGAAACTACAGCTTAACGACGCCGCGCTCACCTTCGAACCCGAAACCTCCGTCGCCCTCGGGTTTGGGTTCCGATGCGGATTCCTGGGACTTCTGCATATGGAAATCACCCGCGACCGACTCCAGCGCGAATTCGACCTGGATCTCATTTCCACCGCGCCTTCTGTGAACTACCGCGTAGTTACCGAAGACGGCAGTGAACTCATTGTGCACAACCCCTCCGATTGGCCCGGCGGGAAACTCCGGGAAGTGTGGGAACCCATTGTCAAAACAACCATCATTGTTCCCGCCGAATATGTTGGTACTACCATGGAGCTCTGCCAATCCAAACGGGGGCAAATGGGGGAATGGACTATCTCTCCGAAGATCGTGTAGAACTCCGCTACACAATGCCCCTAGGCGAAATTATTTTCGACTTCTTTGACATGCTCAAATCGCGTACAAAAAGGGTACGCGTCCTCAACTACGAAGAAGCCGGCGAACAACAATCCGACCTGGTCAAGGTGGATATTCTACTCCAAGGAGAACCCGTTGATGCCTTCTCTGCCATTGTGCACAGAGACAATGCGCAGTGGTACGGAAACAAGATGACCGTTAAGCTCAAAGAATTGATTCCACGTCAACAATTCGAGGTTCCCGTTCAGGCCGCCATTGGCTCCAAAATCATCGCCCGAGAAAATATTCGCGCTTTACGCAAAGACGTGCTCGCAAAGTGTTATGGTGGAGACGTCTCACGGAAGCGCAAGCTTCTGGAAAAACAAAAAGAAGGCAAAAAGCGCATGAAGAGTATCGGGTCCGTCTCCGTGCCTCAGGAAGCGTTTGTTGCTGCTTTGTCAACAGATGAGGGGTAGGTTGCGAGGTGAGTGGTGATAGTGGTCTTGAACGTTTTAAAGCGGATCTTGAAACGGTTGACTATAATGCAGATTTGTTTGTGAGTTCCTACGTTTTCAACAAAATTCCCATCTTGTGGTCGGACGATATTAACTCCTATTTGCAATGGAAAAATTGATTTTGCTAGTCGCCTTGAAATTGATCCCACCAATATACAGGTAGTAGGGAGTGCAAGGTTAGGATATTCGCTTAATCCAAAAAAAAATTTTAAGAAATTTGATAATGAATCTGATATTGATGTAGCAATAATATCTCCTTGGCATTTTGAGCAAGCTTGGTTAGAGCTTAGACAAGATATTTCAAGAAGCTTCCGCAGTAAAGTATCAAGAGAGGAAAATAGGGATCTAGATATCTTTGTTAAAAACCTAATATTCTATCAAACTATACCGACTGAACGCATTCTTCCCCACCTTTCTTTCGGCAGGAGTTGGATACGGCAAAAGCGATGAAAATGCTAAAAATTAGATCTGCAAACATATGGGGCGCGAACTTAATTTTCGAATCTACAGGTCGCATGAAGCGCTGCGTTCCTACCAAATATTGTCTAGCAATAAGGCAATCACTAGCGTAAAGAATGACCAAATCGAGGTGTAAAATAATGGCAAAAAAGAAAGAAAGTCACAATATTGACTTAAAGTTTGAAATTGAATCGCTTAATATTGCTGATATTTGGCAAAAATATAAGCATGATAATATTACGCCCGTCCAGATTATCAACGTAAAATTGTGTGGTCAAGGAAGGCGCAAGTAGCTTTAATAGAAACTGTACTACTGGGATATCCCATACCTGAAATATATTTAGCATACCAAACAGATGCGGATGGTGAGCAGCAGACAGAAGTAGTTGACGGCCAACAACGGCTGACTTCCATAATTGACTTCATCCGAAAATGAATATTTTTGGTAGATCTTGATGAAAAATTTAAGCGAATATGAGGAATCATATTTTCGCGACCTCCCTGCGGAAATCAGGAAAGGATTCTTTGAGTATCGCATTCCTGTCAGACGCCTAAACAATATGAATGACGAGTTTGTTCGTTCAGTGTTTGCGCGAGTGAATAAGACTAACATCGTTCTAACTGCTCAAGAGCTTCGAAATGCTCTAATGCCTGGCCCATTTCTCGATTTCTTAAAAAGATTGTGCTAGTAGCATTTTGAACGATGCATGCGCAACTATTCAGTGAACAGCGCAAGAGACGCGGCGGCGACATAGAGTTCTATGCTGAAGTTTTTAGTTCTTGCGTCTTTGCGTTGAGTAATAAGAAAAACTACTTGACACACAGTATGATGAAATATCAACTAATTTTTGATCGGTATTCCAAAGATTCTAGAGAATTTTTGAAGATCTTAGAGTTGTTGGATCAAATTATAAAATGGTCAAGCCAAACTCGATGGTCGAATATTGTAGATATGTTCACGTTGCAAAATCGTTGCTTTTTAAAGAAAAAGGAATTTATATTAAGCTTATCAAATTCGGATAAAAATAAGCTTTCAAAAAGTACTAGATCTTTTCCAAAGATCTGTGTCGTTGAACAAAAAAATTCTACAGTGATAAGGGGGCTGAATGTGCTGACGAGCTAAAGCTGACCATTGATACCTTATCTACATATGTTAGCCTTTCTGGCGATGAGATAGATAGCTATGTAAATGACTATAATTCGGGCGTTAGGAACTCCTCCGATCTTAGCGCCCGTAGAATTGAGACATGAGTCATTGAAAATGATAATCCTCTCTTTGAAATAATTTTTAGTATGCATTTTTCTTACTTGAAGAAGGCTAGAGCGGTGGAGATATTTTTCCAGATGATGAAGATCAGAAACCTTATGAGTGGGAAATAGGCGATACGTTAGGGGAGATATCCATCGGTGGACAAGCTCTAATCGATAAAGTCAAGTTCAATGATCATGAAGTTGCTAGAAAGATTCTGCGGCCAGAAGGTGCAATTCCAGATAGTGATAGGTGGAAAGAAAAAAGGAATCGATTTAAGCGGGAAATTGATATTCTAGAGTCACTTGATCATCCCAATATAATTCCCATTTTGAGTCTCTGGAAATTATTTGTTGGGTCAGCACCCCTATGCCTGCATATTGTATGCCGCTAGCCAAATATTCTCTCGAAGAATTTTGTACTGGAGAAAATAAATGGGAAAAGAGTCCTAAAACTTTAATGCGCTTCTTGCATGAGACACTCCTAGGACTAGCTTTCATCCATGCGAAGGATATAGTTCATAGAGACATCAAACCCCACAATATTCTAATATCGGATCGTGAGAAAATTTGGATAGGGGATTTCGGTCTCGCTAACTCTGGCTCAGATGACAATAAATATAGTGAGTTAACTAAGATTAATTTTGTGGCAGGAACGCGGGATTATATCGCACCTGAACAAGCTCCAATCTCTTAAATATGCTGGAAAATTTTCGGACGTCTATAGCTTTGGTGTGCTGATGATCAGATGCTTATCGGCGGATACGAGTTGTCCGGTTTTTTCGCCTGAAAATCGGATTAGTAAAATAAATTCTTTACCCCATTTAACGGAAGAGGTTAGACGGTTTATAATTAAATGTACTGAGCCAAATTTCTACGAACGTTTTTCAAGATGCTTGTGACGCTTATCAAGAGTTTATAGGGGTAGTTACTAAAGTTGGAATTGATGATCGTAATACGGTGCTTAAATACCGTTGGAAAGATCATCTTTCTGCTGTAGTAAAAATTGCGTGTGCCAGTGGGCTGGGATATTTTTATGAAGAATTTTTTTCAAGCGGACTGCACTAAATTTATGACAAAGGTAAATTAGTTGATTTGCTTTTACTATATAAGTTACTGCGACTCAAGCGAATTGTTTCTTAAAAAGTCTGTTGAGGAAGTCAATTTTGATCATATAGTGTCTGTGTTTAAGAATTTCCATGAGAAATTTGTTATTGGAAACTTCGCGTTTCCCTACGTGGATCAGTTTTTCTCGAATATATCGAGTTTTATTTCAAGAGATAGTTAAAAAGGTATGGCGAGCGCCTCCTTAATTCTGAATCTGAAGCTCATGATTTTTCCCTGTTTTTGGTAGAGGGAATTTTTGGATAAGTCTGTACAACTTAATCGATTTGAAGGGGGTCGGGAGTTTTTCGATGTTTCGCAAATGGATCGGGCGTGGAATTGCAAATATTAGAGGACCTTTTTTCGCCGAATGAATTTTGAATCGAAAAATTTTTCTTCGAAGTGTTGATATTAGATGGTGTAATATTGCTGAAAATGTTAAAGTTCTTATTGGCAAATATGTTTCATTGTGATACTTGTTCCGACTATTAATTATCTCTTTTATTTAGTTTTTGTGATTTAATAATGGTGGCTATCTAGATGCTATAAGCTATTTTTCGTTCAAGGATGGAGGAATCCCCACATGACCGAACTAGCATCCGTAGCAACCTGGTATTTCCAACATGAGATTCCAATCTCACAAGACGTTACCAACCTCATGCTACCCGGCGAGCAGTCAGTCGCCGCATACGCAACCTTCCGCGACTCGGCGATTTTTACCACGAAGCGCCTGATTGTCCGTGACGCGCAGGGGCTACGAGGTAAGAAGGTGGATGTTCGGCGGCTGGACATGCTGATTGCAATGTGCGTGCTGGGGAGTAGACCAGCCGGAGACAAAACCCGCCTCGCTGTTAGCACGCAACGCACACCGCAAGCGTGTCCAAGACCTCGTGCGGGCGGGCGTCGATAGGCGGTGGTGTGGGACATGTCCACTAATTGCGCGACATGTGCCTGAGCTTTTTAAGGTAGGTG
>BNJT01002819.1_pt1 | contig 11220 bp, 18 predicted proteins | sample 8540491 | NCBI WGS metagenome assembly BNJT01 (sample SAMD00202455, study PRJDB9452) | human saliva metagenome | host: Homo sapiens
AAAAGACAATCTGAAAAGATTATCTTTTTTTATTTTTATAAGATGTTTTGTTGGAACTTAACTAATTGTTCTATTTGATGTGAATTTGGATTATAGACCCATTCATTATCAAAATGAGTTTTTTTAATCTATTTTCCATAAATAAATTACCGATCACTAAAGAGTGAAATTGGTTTCCTTTTTCCCTTTGTTTTTATGTTGCTAAGTAAAGTTTCAGACAATGACCCCATTACAAAATCAGAAATCATCAAAACATCTGCTTTTTTTCATAATTCTCTGATTGGCACAGCGACAAAGCGTGTCGTAATGCAGGGAGCGACATCAGTTCCACCGTGGAATGATTTACTCAAAAAGAAACTAAATCAGCAATGCCTTTTGTTGTACTGAATTCTAATGTTTCAATACCTGTTGAGAAATTAATGACGAAACATTGTCTATTTTTCTGCTTTTAGCTTTATTTCCTAAATATAAAGCCATTGCTTTGGCAAGATTTTCAGGTGTGCCAGTCATTGAACTACTTGTATCAATACATAAAATCATGGGACCAAGTTTATCATTTTTCTTTTTATTTTCTATTTTTGGTAGTAATTTCAAGTTTTTTTCATCTTGAAGGGTTGTTCCCTGTAATTCAAAACAAACTAATTTTGATTCCAAATATTTTTAGGTCAAATAAAATGGCCGTATCAGGATCTCGCCATTAATGCTAATTCAGAAGGAATAACATACTCTAGTTCTTGACCTAATTTAAGACCAATAATTTCTTCTTTAGAATTAACATCGGTAACAGGCACAGAAATTCCTATTGTTTGAGTAATAGTTTCTATCTTTGATGATTGCTCAATCTGTCGCATTTTACCCAATAAATCTACGATCTTTTGTGCTTCCTTTATTTTGTGCAAAAATAATTTGCCCAACGAGTAAGTTCTCTGACTGATTGTGGGGTTAAAGCACCTAAACTATCATCGAACCAGATTCCAAAATCTAAACCTAAAGGAGAAAGTTGTCGATCTAGTTGCTGAATAAGCTCCAACCATTTTTCTAATTCAGTAAGGAATTTTTTCTTGCAAACTCAATTTGTTCTAACTCCCATTTAGTTTGTGCTTTATCCAGTTTTTGCCATTCTTTCAAAAAAATAAATCAGAAGCAATTTCTTTTTCTTCTCCATCGCTTTTTAATTTCTTATACCAAAAAGAATCTTGAAAAGGAATGCCAGCTGACTTACAAAAATTTTTTTCGTATTCTTGGATAGCCACACTATTTAAGACAGATTTATTCTCGTGAAACTCGTTATCCCATATTTCCCATTGCTGGTAGAATTTTGAAAATGGATTTTTCTTGTTGAATAAGTTTTTCTGTTTTCTTAAGCCAATTTTTGAATATGAACGTTTATATATTCTGCAAGTTGTGGTCGCTGAATAAGCATTTCATATTTTTTTCAGAAAGAGATTTTTTAATAATCCCTTTTTCTGATAATAAATTTACTGGCATAACGACTCCAAACGTTCACAGTCTATAATTCGTAATTTGAGTTGTTCTATTTGTTTTAAAATACCACTTGCTCGCAATATTAATTTCATTTTCAGAAATAAATAGGCTTTGAAGTTGTTCTCTGTAGCTTTTTATTTTTTTATTCTCTACTTTAGCCAAAACTATAGTCAATTCTTGGTGAATATCTTTCACCGAGTCAGATAAAGATTTAACGAGTATTTTTACTAATATCTTTCTTTTTATCGCCTTTTATAAAAAAAGTGGCTTTAGGTGAAAATTTAAAGTCATTATAATAATCATTATTAGATTTTAATTGTACAGTTCCCTTGATTATCAAAAATTACAAGTAATACTTTTTAATTCATTTTCATTCTCATCTAGCGGATAAAATTTATTATAAATTGAGAATAATCTATGTAAAATTAAATGCATTTTTTGGGCTATACCGCTTAGAGGTAAATGTTACATGTACTTTGAAATATTGCTTTCCATCTCCTAAAGTGGTCGTACCATAAATATCTTTTGAATAATAAAGTTTTTTATTAATCTCTTTATCTAATTTATCCTTATTCCTATCTAAAGTAGCTAAATTAATTCCAATATCAAATCCGCACTCTTCGATTGCTTTTCATCACAATTTGTTCTACTGCCTCACGATTTTCTGGCGTAGTCCATAAACAGTATTTCAAAAGAACAGTATCACTATGATTAGTTTCTTTACGCCCATTACAGAATGCAGAAGCTTTTTAATAATAATGCCGCTCGTTGCCAACGACGATCCGATACATAGACTTTTAGTTCATCAAACTTATCAGATAATTCTTGGCGGATATATTTAATGATTAATAATGTATCATTGCTAAGTTGCACGTTATGTAATTGTTTTCGCCACTGCATGAGTTCTTCAACACTAATAACTAATTCAGGGCTTATAACTGGTCTCTCTGCTAGGTTTACTATTCAATAAAAAGATTAAAGTTATCATTTTCTTGAATTGGTGGAACTAGTAAACGAAGAATAAAACGGTCATATAAAAGCATCTAGCCCCTGATTTTCTGCTGGAACTTCATTGGAAGCTGAAATAAGAGATTTTAATGGAACATCAATTCTCTCATTACCATTTTTTAAAAATATGTTCATTAATAATAGTTAAAAGGTTATTTAAAATAGCAGGACTGGATTTCCAAATTTCATCTAAAAAGCAAAATCGGCGGTTGGTAAAATATCCTTTTACTTGGCGAACATAGCGATCAGCCTTTAATTCTTGAATAGAAATAGGACCAAAAGATTTCTTCTGGTGTGGTAAAGCGATTCATCAAGCATTCAAAATAATTTGATGTTTCAAATGCACAAGCTAATCTTCTTGAAATTAAACTTTTTGCAGTACCTGGCGGACCATACAGAAAAGTATTTTTGACCAGATATAGCCCCTAATAAAGTAATAGCTAAGATTTGTTCTCTTTCGTGCATATTAGTATTAAGTCGCTTTAATAAACGAGATATACGATCTTGTATCGAGATTTCTTGAGCATTAATGGTGTTATCAAGAGTTTGTGACGATAGATGTTGTTCAGATTTTTTTATTCATTTGGTAAATTTTTCCTTGAGCGTAAAAATATATTCAAAATTTTATGATTTTGAATTTGTTATGTAAGTAAATTGATATTAATTTCAAAAAGATGTAAAGATAATACCGATAACATGAAAATTATAACGTTATATTTCTACAATATTAATGCAAAGTGTCGAATAAGCTATTCATTATTCACAATCATTTATAATCAAAGCTTTTAGGCTTATTTACCCCACTAAAACTGACGTCATGCTGAGCGATCCCTGCGATCAAATTATCGTTGAAAAAAACGTAACTCGTCTTGCGGTTCGCGTAATGCCATAATGTAAAGCAACGGCAAGTAATGATCGGGCGTTGGCACAGAAAGCTCGGCTTTTTCACCCTAATTGCTCATAATGCACTAAGGTTTTTATCATCTTGTGTTGCAATCGCCTGATTGATTGTTTCACGGAGCAAACGCCCAGTCATACCCTCACGCCGATTTGATTGATATGTTCCCAGCTTATCGCTCTTAGATTATGCACAATATTGCCACGCCGATAATTAACACGCCTTGTTCACGCAAAGCGGCTAATTTTTCGCCAAATTGAAATGCCATTCAGCCGATTGCAAACGGTTAAGGCTAAGTTGCACCACGGAGATATCGGCATCGGGATAGAGATATTTCAACACCGCCCATGTGCCATGATCAAAACCACGCGTTGGGTTCTAGCTCTACATTCTCCGGCTGTAATAATGACCGCACTTGCTCCGCTAACTCAGGTGAACCGGGCGCGGGATATTGCACTTGGCTGAGTTCATCTGGGAAGCCATAGAAATCGTAAATCATTTCAGGGTGTTTGCCAGACGTAACCTGCAAACGGTCGCTGTACCAATGCGCTGAAATCATCAAAATGGCTTTTTGGTTTTGGCAAACTTTTGTGTAATTAGGCTGAAATTCTGATTGAACGGGTTTTCTTTATCTAACGCATTCATCGGGCTACCATGCCCAACAAACAATACAGGCATTTTCATTATTTTTCTCCTAAATATTTGGTGGAGCAGATTGTACGGTTAAATCTTTGTGTGAAAAATACCCGTTTATGAACAACATCTTTACTAATCGGAAAATAATGAATGATAAGGTTTAGAGATATTGATGTGTTGAATAGAGAAAATATTAAAAAGCGTAGTTAAAATTTTACGAAAATTTTACTTAAAATTTACTTCATTCACAGTTTATTATCTTTATATTTAGGCGTATGATGACTATTAGTTTTACATAACCCCTAAATTTATTTAGGTAAATATATTATTTCTATTTAATAGGAGATTGAATGATGAAAAAAATTATTCACAGCAGTACTTTTCTGCAGCTGATTGCTGTACCTTTTTGCTTCTGCGAATACTGCACCACAAACAGAACAAAGCGCAGTACAACCAGAAAAAAAGCAAAAAGGCGTTTGGATTGATGTACGTTCAGCCGAGGAGTTTAACGCAGGTCATTTACAAGATGCGGTGAATATTCCGCATGATAAAAATCATTGAAGGTGTTAAAGCGATTGGTTCAGATAAAAGATGCACCGATCAACCTTTACTGTCGTAGTGGTCGCCGTGCTGAAGCCGCACTCACTGAGTTGAAAAATGCAGGCTATACCAATGTAACCAACCATGGCGGTTATGAAGATTTGGTTAAAAAGGTTTGAAATAAAACATCCCATTATTTAAAGCAAAAATCCCCTAGAGCAGAACAGTAGGATTTTTACTATAAAAGAGCGGTCAAATTTTTTTAAGTGTTTTTGCAAATCATCTTAAAAACTTGACCATTTGCATCATTATCAAGACCGCATGCCCGTCTGAAACATTGATAGACCGGTTACTGATGTCCGCTTTCGCTACTTTTTGTCCATTTTGCCAATGTCTGCTTCATCTGTGCCTGAGGGGATGAAGCGGGCCATCCGTTCTACTTCCTTGCCTTGATAAAACAGCGACCATGCAGGTGCGGTCAGCACGTGGAAACGTCCGGCCATTTCGGGTATTTCAGCAATATCGGCTTTTACGGCATACATTTCCTTCCTCCGCCAAAGCTGAGTCAAGCTGAGCACTACGACCGTACAAACACCGCAGATTGGGGCTTTGATGTACAGTGATACTAAAAGGGTGTGTGGCGATGGCCTGTTCGATGTCTTTCAGAGTGTGTAGTTGTTGCATGTTATGTACTCCTTTGAGCGATTAAGCACGTTTCAAGTTGTCTAGAAAAAGGGCTTTCAACGAAATGAAAACAAGAAAGCAGTTTGAGCCGTTTAGATTTTCTCTACTACTCTCGCTACACTTACACGCTCATTTTCCACGCGGAGATGCGTTTCAAATTATCCACCGTGTCGTGATTGACGATGGCGGCTGAACGTGCCGTCCAGTTTGGTAATTTTCGGCTTTGTCTTCATCGCTGAGAGCAAAATCAAAGACGTTCAAGTTTTTCCGCCATGCGTTCGGGGTTGGTGGATTTTGCCAATACAATTATGCCACGTTCCACCAGCCAGCGGGTAATCACCTGCGCCACGGATTTGCCGTATTTCGTACCAATTAGCGACTGACAAAATGGTGGGCAAAAGCCCACCGCTTCAAGTTGATGTTTTATCATTAACCGAACACTTTTTTCAAGTGTACTTGATAGTCTGCTAAGTATTGTTCTACTTGTGGATTTTTAATTACATCGTTACATATAAATGTCGGTAAACGGCTCATACCGAGAAATTCGTTGAGTTTATGAAAGTGCATGTACAAGTCATCCACTCCTTTTTCCTTCAAAAAAATCGCCTTCACGGGTGAATGCTTCAATCGGAGCATTCCAAGTAACCGAAAGCATGTGTTTTTTTGCCATGCAGCAAACCACCTGTGCCAAAATCCTTCGGTCGGGCTGACACGATGGCGACCGTCATTTTTTTATAAAGTTTTCCGTGTCCGGCGATAAATACTTCATCTATGTATTTTTTCACTGTCCAAGGTTCATGCATCCACCAACTGGGCATTTGCCAAATCACAGCATCCATCCACAAGAATTTTTTTCGATTTCTGCCTCAACATCATAGCCAGCATCAATCACAGTTTCTTTTTACATTGTGTCCAAGTACGGTCAAAAACTTCTTTTTGCTTTTTGTGAAGCGTGTGGTTTAACTCACCATGCGAATGACCAAACTCTTTTCCACCGTTTAATAATAAAATGTTCATTTTTACTCCTAGAATAAATAATTTATAAAAAGGATGTGATGTTTACGGATATTGTCTTCTGTTTACTCTCATGAAAGTGCGGTTATTTTATGATTTGTTTTTTATTGAGATAAATTAGGTTTGGTTTTTATGATGTAATGAATTAAATTCACTAATAAAAAGAGAGTTTAAAGAGAAAATGCAGAACTTTAACGAACTGAATTATTTTTGACGTTGGCGCAAACGCAGAGTTTTTGTGAAAGCGGGGCAACTTTTTGGGGATTTCTTCTTCGGCGTTGAGCCATAGCATGAAAAATTTAGAAACGTGACTGAACCTGCGTCTGTTCAACCGCACTACACGCAATGTGTCGCTGACCGAAGCAGGGCGTGACTTTTTCGACCAACTTTCTCCACTTTATCAAGCTTCATAAACCAAGAAGTCGATGCATTAAATGATTTTTTTGAATACGCCATCGGGATTGATTCGCATCAATGCCCCTGTAATAGCAACGGAAGCCGTGTTGTATCCAAAATTAAAGCCGATTTTGAACCAATACCCGAAAACCCGCTTGGAAATCGTGGTGGACGATCGTTGGGCAGATATTGTGAAAGAAGGATTTGATATGGGCGTTCGGTTAGGTAACAAGGTAGCGAAAGAGATGATTGCGGTACCAATTTCCGCACCGCTCAAAATGGTATTGGTTGCCTCGCCCGATTATTTGGCACAACACGGTTCACCGAAAAATATTGATGATCTGCAACAACACCGCCTTATCGGCATAAAACTCTCCGGTGAACACGGCACGGAGATACAGTGGGAATTCAAATACAAAAAAAGAGCTGATTACGTTCACGCCCAAATCGCAGTTTTTCCACCAACAATCATCTGCGTCTGCAAGCCGTTTCAGACGGCCTCGGCATTGCGTGGATAGCACACATGAGCGTAGCAGATGCGCTCAATTCGGGGCACCTGGTCGAGCTGTTGCCTGAGTATGCTATGACTTACGAACCGCTTTACCTCTATTACCCCAGTCACTGCGAGCATTCCAATGTATTTAAGTTGATTGTGGATGCGTTAGTAAAAGCCGTCTGAAATTTCAGACGGCCTTTGGATTTTACTAGAGAACTATATTAAATATCCCCAATACTCAGCATGTTTATTTCTGTAAGAATTCCACGTTCTTACGCCTTCTGGTTTTTGTCTTTTTGGAGTAAGTTATTAACAATCTTTGTTTAGCGCGAGATGCTCCCACAAAGAATGCACAACGTTCCTCATCTTTATTTCCCCAAAATGTTTCATTTTTCTACAGCCAACATTATCACAGAGTGAAATTCCAATCCCTTTACTCTTATGGATAGTCATAATCCTAATAGCCTGATCATCTCAGGAAAGGATTTTAGCACTTTAATTAAATCAGATTCTTTTTCTAGTAATTCTTGAATTTTCGTTATTGTTAACTTTACAAGTTCTTTTAATCTAGATTCTGATTCATAATCGAGATAGTGCGGTTATTGTTTCAATACTAAGTTGCTTTTAGAAAAGAGCTTATAACTTGTCTCCAGCAAGAAAACTTCCCTGATAATTTCTCAGATTTTTTTAATAATTTTCTTTTTGGTTAAAAATAAAATCTTGAAGATAGCATCGTTTACTAAATTCTAATTCCTCGTTATCAACAAATGGTAGTATTTGCTCTTGTAATCGCAACCAAGATTGAGGCTCTCTATCTCCGTAAAAATAAAGAAGATAATCAATTATTAATCTTGTTATTGGTTCTGTAGATATATCCTGCAATTGCTGTTCATTACGATAAGGAATATTTTTCTTCAAGATTTTTCATAATAACTGCAAAGATATGATTCAGCTTGTTTAGATACTAATATTGCAATTTCATATAATGGGATTTTTCATTGGATATCCATTCGCTAATACGTTCTACTATGCTTTCAGCCTCCTCAATATCATTTTCAAATTCACAAAGTAAAGTTTCTCCTTCATCGCCTCTCAATAACTCTTCAGGCATAACAGAATTAGGATCAAGATTTTTGAATAATTTTGTTTTGTAACCTTAATAGGCAAGGTTTAGATCTGAAATTACGATACATATTTAGCGGTTCAGCTGAAAAGTCTTGAGCAAATGTTTCAAAAATTCCTTCCAACGCACCAGCCCAGCCCATAATTTTTTTGCTTTGTATCTCCTACAGCAGTTAATCTGGCTGAAGTTCCCTGAAAAGCCAGTTTAATTAATTCATATTGAAGGTCAGTACAATCTTGGAACTCGTCTAAAAATACATCTGAATAAGTTTGCCGTATAACGTTTCTTGCTATGTTTGAAGTTTTTAAAAATTTCAATAGCCAAAGGGACAAGATCGTTAAATGTAATTTGTGTTCCTGTGATTTTCCTATCACCAATAGAATAATTTTTCCGGCAATGCGTTTTCGCCGGTTAATACTATTCTAAATCTATCAATAATGCGTTTAGCAAATGCATGAAAAAGTATAACTATCAAAACGAGAAGCTAATTCAGAACCACATCGGCGTTTAACACGCTCTTTTAAATTCGTGCTTGAATCTACTTTAAAAGAAATTGCAAGAATTCGCTTTGGATAACGGCACGTACCTGTACGAAAAAGAAAAATCAGCTCTTTGAGCTAGCATTTCAGTTTTTTTCCCGCACCTGACCTGCAGTCAATGCTAAGCATTTTTTCTTGCTCTTTTGCGACTTTTCATCGCATTAGGTTCTAGCGTTAATCCATCTGCTGGTAGCCATTGTTCAGCTGAAATCATTCCGAATCCCCAATAATTTAGTTTTCACAGCATCCGCCAAACGAGAAAGAGATTCAGGCATGCTATTTAATAATTCTTCATTCGTTAAATTTGAAAGTGCCTGAATATGATTTACTGGCTTACTACCTAATTTGAACAATGTATGATAAGCTGAAAAAGTTTTTCTTTCTTCTTCAGTATATTGCTCAGGATTATGATGTTTTTACCTAAAACAGATTTAATAAGATCTTGGTCTGGTAATGTATCTATGTCTGTTATGTCTGTTATTTCAAATTTATTAGGGAATGCTTTTAACATTGCAAAAATCAAGATCCATTGGTTCAGAAAAGAAAAATATCATAACTTTCCAACGCAGAAAAATATCAGCTGATTGTTCATTGATATCAGTGTATGAGTGATTCTTCTAATTAAAACAATTGCTGTCATTCCAATTTGGTATGGTATTCTCGTCTAAAAAGCACTATTTCTATAATATTCTAATTGTTTATTTACATATTTAATTCTTCCCCATCCTCCACCAAATCTAGCCACATCAAGATCCAACAGTTATGTGAGGGATTTCTAACTGAGAGAGTAATCTCCCAAAAATGATTAACATGTCGTCCACCAAGTGGAGCAATCGTAATAGCAGATGAATCAACTGGAACCCTTTTTAGCACTTAAGATCCGAGGCAATACAATTTCTTCACTATCTCCTTCGCCTAATACAACTAAACGTGAAAAATAAATTTCGAGAATGCTTGAATTGCTTCTCGAACAAATTTATGTGCATCATCCGATTTATCTGGTAAACAAATCATTCTAATCATTGTTGTTCTTAGGTTATTTAAGCGTAGATAACGAATATGTTCAGGGAAACTCTGCGTAACATTGCAGGCGCATGAGTTGCAATAATAGCTTGAGCATCATTATGCTGTGTCGTTTGTTTCAATGCTTCTATTACTCTCCCTAAGTAATGAGGAGATAAACTATTTTCAGGTTCTTCTAACGCAATTAAGGTAAAGATAGGGGGCGTAGTTTTTCAACATCAAAAGAGTTATTTTCATTATTCCTAACAGAATGATAGATTGACTGTGATGTTAAAACTAATGATAGGTATAACATAGATTTTTGCCCATCACTTAAGCGAGAAAAATCGACAATCTCTTCATCATGACCAGGTGTAAAATGAAACAGACATGTGGCGCAAGATATTTTCAATTTCAGAATGAGCAAAGAAATTTTTAGGCTCTTTAAAAATAGCTTCCTTTATGAACAATTTCCCAAGTCTTTTTCAAAGCCTCACTTATAGTTTGAACGGATATATTATTTTCAAGACAAGTGTTTATTTGTTCTGTTAGAGTTTGCACATTTTCAGACTCATTTTTTTCCAATTTACTGCCCGTAATAGTCGACCTAATAAAGCATTTGTATTATAGGCTATATGATCTGATGGGTTTCTTTGAGCAGGTAGATAATGTAGCTGGATAAGATTTCTATCAGCTCTAGAAACTGATTGTGTTATTTTTCCATCCTGAGTTAAAACATATTCAAATTTTTTTCTTCGATTTTCTCCAATAAAAATCCATTGTTGCGGTTAAACGAAAAACGTACGCGGGCAAAACCAGTTACCCTATCTAACCTCATATGACTAAAGAAAGAAGCTACAGTCGAATTATCGTCAGCGTCTGTTGTTTCTGGAAAAAAATAAAAATCAGCTTCAATACATAGCGTTCTTTGATCTGGGGGAGAAGATTCATTCTGTGGAATATGGAAATCAGTTCGCTTAACTCGACGCAAGGATGAATCAAAAGCAAACAATCTGCATAGTGCTTGTAAAAACAGCTGTCTTCCTGAGCCATTTGGACCAATTAGATAGGTGATTTCTTCTAATGTAAATTCTGTTGGTTCTTTACCAAAAACTTTGAAAATTAGTAATTTTTATCGAATGTAATTTCATATTGTCGCCTTTTATTTTTTTAAATATTTATATTTATTGATAGTTTATTCTAGATTTGTTTTTAACTAAAAACAAGTATTTAATTTTTATGAGATGTTTGTTTTTTTAGTATAAGTTGCTAAATTTAACAACACCTTCTAAAGTGCGGTCAGATTTTTAGGTGTTTTTTTGCAAAACATCTTTAAAAAGATGACCGCTTGTTTACTTCAATTTAACTGCAGTAGTCCCTTATTTAAAGCCGTTTTTTT
>BNJT01001593.1_pt1 | contig 11196 bp, 12 predicted proteins | sample 8540491 | NCBI WGS metagenome assembly BNJT01 (sample SAMD00202455, study PRJDB9452) | human saliva metagenome | host: Homo sapiens
GTGATGGAAGAAAAAGTCATTAAACGTAGTCCCAAGAAAATCATTTGGAATGCCTTGTTTGGCCTCGCTTCAGTGCTTTTCTTCTTGTTACCTCTCTCTTATCTCCATTTGTATTCGCAAAAGGGGACCAGACTTCATACGATAAGTCTGTTATTAATACTGCTTGTCCTCTTTTGTGCTGGAGTAGTCGTTTATCAGACATACAGGCTGTTAAGTTCCGATAAGGAATATTTGAGATTTACTGTCGAGGGGTTTTTACTACAAACAAAATCCAAAGAAACCCTAGTCATTTCTACGCTTGGGCAGATGTAGAGGACTTTTCCTTCTCTCGGATTCGAGGGAAGTATAGGGATTCTTATCGGATTGAAGTCTATTTTAAAAACAAGAAAAATGTGAAATCCCAATCCTTTCTAGCTCTGTTGAAGAGAAGGATTCTCCCTTTCTATCCGTCAGCAGATTTAATTATCCCTATCTTTCTACTAGATGTAGGTCTTCCTGAAAGGGTCTATGATGCCATGAAGTACTATGAAAGAGAATGGCGCATCGAGCAAAACCGACAAGCAAGAAAAGAGGCAAAACAAGCTTCGAAAAGCAAATCTTTCAAACTGTCATAGTCGGTCTTTGCTTAAAGTAAAATAATTAAAAAAACCCTATCCACTGGATAGGGTCATTGTTTGTCTTCTTTTTTAGTTTCCTGGTGGAAAATATTTTGCCAAGTCTCATGGCGACGCCAGATACTGGTATGGACGATACCATCTAGCTCATAGCAAATGAGCTTGGTTTTCTGACTAATGGAGGTAATCTGAATATCCTTAATAGCAGCTTTAAGTTCTTTTTCGGCTTGATAAGCGACTTTATCCATCTGCTTCCCATCTTGACGGATATAGAGAAAGTCCTCAGCAAGGAGTTCTTCTAGCTGATTTCCTTGGTCAATCAATTGCTCACGCATGAGCAGTTTTTTATAGACATTGTCTAAAATCTCGTCCTCAGGTATGGGAGCTGGCTCGATATGGACATCGGTATCAAAAACTCCAAAACGCTCTTCCAGCATGGACTCGACCTGGTCCGCAATTTCGTGACTCTCATAGACTGATAGATCAGGATTCATCTCCAGGGTGATATCAAGGTAGATATTGCTACCGTAGGTCCGCCCTCTTTGGGACTTGACCTTACTAATCTTTGGAATCTCCATGATGGCCTTTTGGTAGTCCTCTAGCAGACGGTCATCAAAGCCATCTGAAAGACTGAAGGAAGACTCGATAAAGATATCATAGGCTGTTTTTAAGATAAAGAAGGTGATGATGATAGCGACCAATTTATCCACGATTGGATAATTGAAACTGCTGGCTAGAATAGCGATGGAAGTCCCAAGCGAGGTGACAGCATCGGAAAGATTGTCCTTAGCAGCTGCCTTCAGAGCCTTGGATTTGGATTTCTTACTGAGGCGTGTGTTATAGAGATAAACAGCAAACATGACTGCTGCTGAAATGGCTCCTAGAGTTGCACCCAGAGGATCAATGGGTGTTTGTTCTCGACTGAGGATTTTTTCTGAATGGTGTCCCGAAGAACATCAAAACCAACATAGAACATGATGATGGAAGTGATCAAAGCTAGCCAAATCTTCAATCTTCCAATGACCAAAAGCGATGGTCACGGTCTGCAGGTTGGCGGGCCATTCGAATCCCAATCAAGAGAGCAACATTTCCGATAATATCGGATACGTTGTTGAAACCATCCGCCACCAAACTGGAAGAATGCAGGAGGTGACCAGTTGCCAATTTTGCTGCAGACAAGAGGAGGTAGGTCGAAATGCTGATAATGGCTCCACGTTCTGCCAATTTGAGATTTGACATGGATTGGTTCATCGGGCTTCCTTTCTAGTCATTTAGTATTCTACCATTATACTGGTTTTCATAGGAAAATTCAAATTTAGTCTTGTTTCATCGGATTTAAACCCTTGAAAAATTGTTCAAATTTTGATATAATAGTACTACTCAAGGGAGTAGCTGGCAGAAACCTGTGATAGTGTCGTCATTCCGAATTTTATACTGAGAAGTATGCTTTCCGGCACTATCTTAAACAGCGAGACTTGTTATGATTAACAGGTCTCTTTTTGTTTGTCATAAAACCAAAAGAGAGCTTGTTTTGCACACAAAATCAAGGAGGAGACATATGTCAAAAGAACAAAAACGCCAAGCGTTTTATACTCAAAGTCCCGAAGAAGTCTTGAAGTCGGTTGAAGCAACTGAGCAAGGCCTTTCGTCAAGCGAAGCGCAGAAACGCCTAGCTGAATATGGGCGCAATGAACTCGAAGAGGGTGAGAAAAAATCTCTTCTAGTCAAATTTATCGAGCAATTTAAGGATTTGATGATTATCATCCTGATTGCTGCGGCTATCTTGTCAGTCGTAACTTCTGGTGGAGAAGATATTGCAGATGCCATCATCATCCTAGCCGTAGTTATCATCAATGCTGCCTTTGGTGTTTACCAAGAAGGAAAAGCAGAAGAGGCCATCGAAGCCCTCAAGTCTATGTCAAGTCCAGCTGCTCGCGTTATTCGTGATGGGCACATGGCTGAGATTGATTCCAAAGAATTGGTACCAGGTGATATCGTTGCCCTTGAAGCAGGTGATGTAGTGCCAGCAGACCTACGTTTGCTAGAAGCTAATTCTCTTAAAATCGAAGAAGCAGCCTTGACAGGCGAGTCTGTTCCAGTTGAAAAAGACTTGACAGTCGAGCTCGCTGCAGATGCTGGTATTGGTGACCGTGTCAATATGGCCTTTCAAAACTCAAATGTGACTTATGGTCGTGGTCTTGGTGTTGTTGTCAATACAGGTATGTACACTGAAGTGGGTCATATCGCTGGCATGCTCCAAGATGCGGATGAGACGGATACACCTCTCAAACAAAACTTGAACAACCTTTCTAAGGTCTTGACGTACGCTATCTTGGTCATTGCCCTTGTTACTTTTGTTGTTGGTGTCTTCATTCAAGGAAAAAATCCACTTGGTGAGTTGATGACCTCTGTTGCGCTTGCTGTTGCAGCCATTCCAGAAGGACTCCCAGCTATCGTAACCATCGTTCTTGCCCTTGGTACTCAAGTTTTTGCTAAACGAAACTCTATCGTTCGTAAGTTACCAGCAGTTGAAACGCTTGGTTCGACTGAAATCATCGCTTCTGATAAGACTGGTACGCTTACCATGAACAAGATGACAGTCGAGAAAGTCTTCTATGACGCAGTCCTACATGACTCAGCTGATGACATTGAACTTGGCTTGGACATGCCACTACTTCGTTCAGTTGTCTTGGCCAACGATACCAAGATTGATGCTGAAGGAAACCTGATCGGGGATCCAACGGAAACAGCCTTCATCCAGTATGCCTTGGACAAGGGTTACGATGTTAAAGGATTTTTAGAGCAATATCCTCGTGTAGCTGAGTTACCATTTGACTCAGATCGTAAACTCATGTCAACGGTTCATCCCATTACCAGATGGTAAATTCCTCGTAGCAGTCAAAGGGGGCTCCAGATCAACTTTTGAAACGTTGTGTTGCTCGTGATAAGGCTGGAGATGTTGCTCCGATTGATGAGAAAGTTAATGACTTAATTCACACAAACAACTCTGAAATGGCTCACCAAGCCTTGCGTGTTCTTGCGGGTGCTTATAAGATTGTAGACAGCATTCCAGAAAACCTGACTTCTGAAGAGCTTGAAAACAACTTGATCTTTACTGGATTGATTGGGAATGATTGACCCTGAACGTGCCGAAGCAGCAGAAGCTGTTCGTGTCGCTAAGGAAGCGGGAATCCGTCCAATCATGATCACTGGGTGACCACCAAGATACAGCGGAAGCCATTGCCAAACGTTTGGGAATCATCGATGAAAATGACTCAGAAGACCATGTTTTGACTGGTGCTGAACTCAATGAACTGTCAGATGAAGACTTTGAAAAAGTAGTTGGTCAATACTCTGTTTATGCGCGTGTATCTCCAGAACACAAGGTTCGTATCGTCAAGGCTTGGCAAAAACAAGGTAAGGTCGTTGCCATGACAGGTGACGGTGTCAATGATGCGCCAGCTCTGAAAACAGCCGATATCGGTATCGGTATGGGAATCACTGGTACAGAGGTTTCTAAGGGGGCTTCTGACATGATTCTTGCAGATGATAACTTTGCGACCATCATCGTCGCAGTTGAAGAAGGACGTAAGGTCTTCTCAAACATTCAAAAGACTATTCAGTACTTACTTTCTGCCAATACTGCTGAAGTATTAACCATCTTCTTATCAACCCTTGTTTTGGTTGGGATGTCTTTGCAGCCAGTTCATCTCTTTGTGGATCAACTTGGTAACCGATACCTTCCCAGCTATTGCTCTTGGTGTTGAACCTGCTGAGCCAGGTGTTATGACCCACAAACCACGTGGACGTAAGTCAAGCTTCTTCTCAGGTGGTGTCTTTGAGTTCTATCATCTATCAAGGTGTACTCCAAGCAGCCCTTGTTATGAGTGTTTATGGCCTTGCCCTTGCTTACCCAGTTCATGTGGGTGACAATCATGCCATTCATGCAGATGCCCTTACTATGGCCTTTGCAACCCTTGGTTTGATTCAGCTCTTCCATGCCTACAATGTCAAGTCTGTTTACCAATCCATCTTGACAGTTGGCCCATTCAAGTCTAAGACCTTTCAACTGGTCCATCTTGGTATCCTTCATCCTTCTGATGGCAACCATCGTTGTAGAACCGCTTGAAGGTATCTTCCACGTAACCAAACTAGACTTATCACAATGGGCTATTGTTCTAGCTGGAAGCTTCTCAATGATACTTATCGTCGAAATCGTCAAGTTTGTTCAACGTAAACTTGGTCTTGATAAAGAAATGCGATTTAAAAAAAGAAAGTCATCTTCGGATGGCTTTTTTTGCATTTGAGGAGAATGGTTAGAAGTTATCCTCTTTTGTGCTATAATAAAGTAAAATAGCAAGGAGTGAAAGAGAATGGAAAAGAAAATTGTCCGAGATGTCTTATTCTTGTCGCAGGTCTCGAAACCTGCAAGTCAGGAAGACCTTTATCTGGCTAAGGATTTGCAGGATACCCTGCTGGCTAATCGCGAGACCTGTGTCGGTCTGGCGGCTAATATGATTGGGGTGCAGAAGCGTGTCATTATCTTTAATCTTGGCTCTAGTTCCCTATGGTCATGTTTAACCCCATTCTCCTTTCCTACAAAGGACCTTACGAGACAGAGGAAGGTTGTTTGTCCTTGACTGGGGTGCGACCAACAACTCGTTATGAAACGATTACGGTTTCCTATCGTGATAGCAAGTGGCAGGAGCAGACTATTACGTTAACAGGTTTTCCAGCTCAGATCTGCCAGCATGAACTGGATCATTTGGAAGGACGGATTATTTAGGAGGAACTCAGATGAAACGAATACTATTTGAACTTGTTTTTATCGCAACGACCTGGTATATCTTTTTTTGCCACCCTTCAATCTTTAACTAGCTGGGAATTCATCTTCTTTCTCTGTGGGCATTTGGTGGTGATGGGGATTTTTGTTTAGTTTCCGCAAGGATACCAATCTCATCAAAAACTGTTCATGTACGTCATGGCAAGGCTGCCAAAGATCTCAATCTAGAAGGATTCCTTTTTACCAAACTTAGTAGAGGATTGTTGCTGGCTGCAGGTATCATCTTTGCCCTTGCTGGTTTGGTTAGCCTAGTGACCTCTAGCTTTTTTTCCAAGCAAAAAAATTATGCTAATGTGGTGTCTATCACAGAAAAAAAGATTTTAAAGATTTTTCCTAAGAGTGATACCAGTAAGGTTCCAATCCTAGATCGGAGCACTGCTGAAAAAGATCGGTGACCGTTATCTAGGGCTCTCTGACGGATAAGGTCTCCCAGTACGTAGCAGCAGATACCTATACCCAGCTGACGGTTGATGGCAAAGCCCTATCGAGTGACACCCTTTGGAGTATGCCGACCCGATCAAATGGTTTAATAATCAGTCCAAGGGAATTGGCGAGTATATCAAGGTTGATATGGTGACAGGGAAATGCGGAATTGGTAGATTTAAAAAAACGCCAATGAAGTATTCAGACTCTGAGTATTTTTAATCGCGATGTCAAACGTCATCTTCGGATCAAGTACCCAACTAAGATTTTTAAAAACGCCATCCTTTGAGGGTGGATGATGAAGGCAAATCCCTTTCTATGTAGCAACCGTTTATCAAAAAGCAGTTTGGTCTAGGAGTCCCTCGTCCCTTCATCTGTTATTATCTTAGATGCTACTAATGGAGAAACCAAGGAATACAGCTTGGATGAAGTCCCAGAATGGGTGGATCGTGTCTATCCAGCAGAAGAAACCATCGAACAAATCAACTACAACGGCAAGTATAAAGACGGCTTTCTGGAATGCCTTGATTTCTAAGAAAAAAACGTTACCCAAACGACAGAGGGCTATAACTATCTTTCTATCGGAAATGATATTTATCTTTACACGGGGGTGACTTCAGCAAATGCTGATGAAAGTAATCTAGGATTTATCCTTGAAAATATGCGTACTGGTGAAATCACCAAGTACAATCTAGCTTCAGCAACCGAAGAATCAGCCCGTGCTTCCGCAGAAGGAGCAGTACAAGAGAAAGGCCTACAAGGCTACCTTTCCCTATCCTTGTCAATCTCAATGACAAACCGCTCTATATCATGGGCTTGAAGGACAATGCAGGCTTGGTCAAGGAGTATGCATTGGTCGATGCCGTGGAGTACCAAAACGTTATCGTAGCAACTACGGTAGATGAACTCCTCAGCAAATATGCCAATAAAAACGACCTCGAGCTGGATAATGAAACGGTAGAAAACATTAAAGGTATCGTCTCAGATCTTAAATCAGCTGTCATCAAGGGGGATACCGTCTACTTCTTTAAAGTTGATGGCAAGATTTATAAGGGTCAAGGCTTCCGTGTCAGACGACCTTCCTTACCTCGAAAATGGGCAATCCTTTGAAGGTCAAGTTGGAAAAGATAATTATCTCAAGACCTTTAAAGTACAATAATACCCTTCGAAAATCTCTTCAAACTACGTCAGCGTCGCCTTGCCGTACTCAAGTACTGCCTGCGTCTAGCTTCCTAGTTTGCTCTTTGATTTTCATTGAGTATAAAAATAGGTTTTCTCAGTTCAAGGAGAAAAAAGATAAATTCTTATCTATCTTAACAAGCTTAGCTGGCACAGCCCTTGTTCTCGTGGCTATCTGGTTAGGATGGCCAAAATAAACAGAGAAACCTCGGTGTGAACCGAGGTTTTTAAGATGAAATTCTTGGTCGTGATTGAAAAATATGCTACACTAACAATATGAAAATTTTAATCCCAACAGCAAAAGAAATGAACACAGACCATCCTTGTATCGAAGCGCTCCCCTTGAGGGAAAGAAAGTCAGGCAGTCCTTGACTCACTGGCGCACTACTCAGCTCAGTGAATTAGAGACTTTTTATAAGGTATCTGCCGAGAAAGCAGAAGAAGAGTACGGCTCATATTCAAGCTCTAAAAGATCACAGAGCTAAAAACTATCCAGCCTTGAAACTCTTTGATGGTCTCATGTATCGCCACATCAAACGAGATGGGTTTAACCGAGGCTGAACAAACCTATCTTGAAAATCATGTCCTAATTACCTCGGCTTTATACGGTGTTGTCCCCTGCCCTATCTCCAATGGCTCCTCACCGTTTGGACTTTCTTGATGAAGTTAAAAGTTGCTGGTAAGACTTTAAAGAGTCATTGGAAAGTCAGCTTACGATGAGGCCCTAGAGGGATGAGAACTTGATATTCTCACTCCTATCATCAGAGTTTGAAACCGTATTTTCAAGGAAATTAGAGAAAAGATGGTGACCTTCAAATTTATGGAGGACAAGGCAGGCCAGTTGAAAAATCCACTCAACCATTTCTAAAAAAGCCCGTGGTGCCTTTTTGACCGCCTTGATAGAGGGGACAAGTCCAAACAGTCGAACAAGCTCGTAAGCTCAGTTTTCGCAGGTTTTTGACTACCGAGCTGATTTATCAAGTGACTTTAGAACTCGTCTTTGTGAAACAAGCATAAAAACCAGCTCATTCGAGCTGGTTTTTTTGCTAGATTAGTTGATGGCTGCAAGAAGGTCGTCAGCTTGTTTTGCAAGTGATGAAGCAGTTGCTTCTTCTAACACCAATTTTTCCGTCAGCCCAAGCAGAGTCATTGACGCGAGCAGCTGTAAAGTCACCAACGACTTGTGTACGGATAAATGGCAAGAGGTCTTTGTAAATGGCGAAAGAGTTGATCGTGACCAGCATTGGCTACAGATGATACTGTGACAAACTTGTCTTGGAGGGCAGAAGCGCTACGTGTATCAGACAAGTCAAGAGCACGAGATAGCCAGTCAAGCAAGTTCTTCACTGTTCCAGGGATAGAGAAGTTGTAGACTGGAGAGAAGATCCAGATAGCATCGGCAGCAAGGACTGCTTCACGAGCAGCAGCTACAGCTGGATGAGTTGGAACTTCCAAATCTTGGCTGAAGAGAGGAACAGCTGAGTAATCAAGATAGCTAACTTCTGCTTTTTCCAGCAAGTGCTTTTTTTCAGCTTCGAGGGCCATTTGGTGGTTGAAAGAACCTTGGCGAAGTGAACCGACGATAAATAATACTTTTTTAGACATGATATGTCTCCTTTAGTTTAAAATTCAAAGAGCGAACCCTTTTGTTACCATCCATGTTACAACAAAATGATACTAATTAGCAATAATTTTTGCTCACAAATTTTTTTAAATTTTTTTAAAATGCGGATTAAGTCTTCCTTTTTCATCATCTTCCAAGATGCTGAGTGCTTCTACGATCAGAATCGATATGGTCAGGAAGAACCTCCTCGATTTTTTTCTGCGTCCTGCAGGTGTTAATTTCAGGAAAAAGAGCGACGATCCTTTTGGGGTCACAAGTTCTAGAAATCCATCCCATCTCGAACCATGTTTTCGAATGACAACAGTCATGTTTCCAGAAGTGGCTAGCATTTTTTTCAATCAAATCCTGAATGCGTAGTTCCCCTTTGCTATAGAGGGTTTCCAAAACTGAAAAATTGGGTGGGTGTTAGTCCCGTGTTCTTTAGCAGCCTTGGCTTCATATGGGTTTAAAAAGTTCGTATGGCTTTATTGAGGACGATAGCCGTTTTTTTAAGTCTAATTGATTATCGGAAATTTTTTCTCTTTCAAATATTGTTTCATAAGGGCTATTTTATCAATAATAGAGAGAAAATACAAGAAGCATGCATTTTCATAGGGAAAAGAATCTTAGAAATGTTCCTGTCTTCACTTGTAATAAAGAAGAGAGATGGTAAAATAGACGAGTGAAACTAAGACAGAAAAAAAGCAAAAAAACAAGCTACTTTTTACAGTATGGAATCGGCATTTGCTCTGGTAGTACTAGTCATGACGACTTCCTTCCTTTATCTGATATCACTCAGCATGAAACCCTATCAAGATGCTAGAGTTGAAGGGAGAAAAAAACTAGCCAAGCAGTATGCAGAATTGGAACAGGCAGATCAGGTTGATTTTTTTATAATGGACTAGAAGGTTATTACAGCGTTTTTAGGGACATAATAAAAAAAGCAAGAGGCCATTACCGTACTGATTGAAAAGAATAACCACAAGATTTACGTTTATCAGCTAGATAAGGGGATTTCTCAAGACAAGGCAGCGACGATTTCGAGGGAAAAAGGAGCTAGCGACATTGACAAGATCACCTTTGGTCGCTATCAGGACAAGCCGATTTGGGAAGTTAAGTCAGGAAACCAGTACTATCTGGTCGACTTTGAAACTGGAGCAGTGATCCAATAAGGAGGGACATATGAAACTATCCAAGCGTGTACTAGAAATGGAAGAAAGCGTCACTCTAGCTAGTGATGCAAGAGCCAAAGCATTAAAAGCTCAAGGAAAAGATGTTCTTTTCTTAACCTTGGGACAGCCTGATTTTCATACTCCTGAAAATATTCAGGATGCAGCGGTGGAAGCGATTCGTGATGGACGAGCTTCCTTTCTATACAGTTGCTTCAGGTCTGCCAGACTTAAAAGGCTGCGGTTAATACCTACTTTTGAACGCTACTATGGGCTATTCTGTAGCAACTAACGAGATTACTTTTTGCTACAGGTGCTAAGTTCTCTCTCTATACCTTCTTTTATGGCTGTGGTCAATCCAGGTGATGAGGTCATCATCCCTACACCATACTGGGTCAGTTATGGGGACCAAGTCAAAGATGGCAGAAGGTGTGCCGGTCTTTGTCCAAGCCAAGGAAGACAATCACTTTAAAGTAACGGTCGAGCAGCTAGAAGCTGCCCGAACAGATAAGACCAAGGTCTTGGTTCTCAATTCGCCATCGAATCCGACCGGTATGATTTACACTCGTGAGGAACTTTGATGGCTATCGGAAATTGGGCGGTTGAACATGATGTCCTCATCCTAGCAGATGATATCTATGGTCGCCTGGTTTATAATGGAAATGAATTTGTTCCAATTTCTAGTCTGTCAGAAGCGATTCGCAAGCAAACCATCGTGATCAACGGTGTATCTAAGGCCTATGCCATGACCGGTTGGCGGGTAGGTTATGCTGTAGGGAAATCCTGAAATTATCGCTGCTATGAGCAAATTGACAGGACAAACAACCTCAAACCTAACTGCTGTATCACAATATGCTACCATTGAAGCCCTAACTGGACCACAAGACTCTGTCGAAACCATGCGCCAAGCATTTTGAGGAACAGTTGAATACCATTTATCCTCTCTTGTGCCAAGTGCCAGGATTTGAAGTAGTCAAGCCCCAAGGAGCTTTCTATCTCTTTCCCAAATGTAAAGAAAAGCGATGGAGATGAAGGGCTATACCGATGTGACGGACTTTTACAACAGCTATTCTTGAGGAAGTCGGTCTTGCCTTGATTACAGGAGCAGGATTTGGGGCGCCAGAAAATGTTCGTCTCAGTTATGCAACTGACTTGGACACCTTGAAAGAAGCCATTCGCCGTTTGCATCAATTTATGGAAAAAAATAAAACTCAGAATCTTCGTCATTTTGACGAAGATTTTTTTGTATCGAAAAATCTCGCGATTTTTTTCTCTAGTCGAACCTAGCTATCGCAGTCTATTTATGGTAAAATAATGAGTAATGACGTCTTCGGACAAGTTAAACGAAAAAAAGGAAGATAGATT
>BNJT01001952.1_pt1 | contig 11179 bp, 17 predicted proteins | sample 8540491 | NCBI WGS metagenome assembly BNJT01 (sample SAMD00202455, study PRJDB9452) | human saliva metagenome | host: Homo sapiens
GGGCCGTTACAGGGGCGTATTCTTCACCCTCATAAGTATACCATTTGCATCCTTACATTTCATAACCATAGAATAGCATGATGCACACCAGCCACTGAGCTGGTTTGGCTTTTGCCCAGGCCATTGCGCTGGACATTTTAATTTTTTTCTATTTCCAGAACCTCCTGTTTTTTTAATATTTGACTTATTATACAACTTAAGTTTTATTTAGTCAATAGTTTTTTTAAACAAAAAAATTTAAAAAAACATATTTTTCACTCTATTAACTTTAGAAAAAAATACTCCTTTTTTTGATAAAAAAATAGAATAAAAAAACAACCTTCATATAACAGAAAGGTTGTTTCTTTATCTATATTTATAATTTATTTTTTTATGATAATTTAAATCGTGCTCGCAAGCGTTCTGCCTTCGATTTCCCGATTACTTTATCCAACAAGCAAATAGCTAGACTCATGAAGCCATAGAGGGCTCCACCTATACCGCCTATAAGAGCAACATATAGGAAGCTCCACAAACGTCCTGTTGGTTGGAAGAAAAATCCTAAAAGCCACTGTATGAAACCAACTAAGATAAACATGACAAGTGTCAAGATGCTGATCAAGATAGTTCGTTTCAAGATAATCTTTCGACGAGCACCCGTTACCTGGCAGATATCTCTATACATCAAGACATTCGGAATGATCAGCCCGATAGTCGTTGAAATCAAGGGACCATAACTGTGGAAAATAGCAATACTTGGAAGTTGCAAGACTAGCTTGGCAAGGGAACCATAGACAAAGTAAAGTACTGCCTTGCGGTTGCGGAACATGGCTTGGAGCATAGGAGACAAGACCATATACAAGCCTAGGATAGTAGACTGTAAAACAGCAAAGACAAATAAGCCCATGGCCAGACTATCTGGTTTCCATAAAAGACTGTATAGAGAGGTTCTCCCACCATGACGACTCCGACAGTTGCTGGCAGCAAGAATAAGAGGAGCATGGTCATACTATCTTGAACTAGGCGAGCTGCTGCTTGCAAGTCACCTTTTACATAGTTCTCCGTCAAAAGTGGTAAGCCGACACTCCCAATGGAAACTCCTACAGAGATCAAAATCATGGTGATTTTGTTAGGATTGGCTGAGAAATAAGAAAACATAACAACCAAGTCTTCATTGCTATAGTTGGTAAACCAGGTCATGCTTCTGATAAAAGTCATCTGGTCCAATATTTGGAAGAGCTGGATGGCTGATCCTGTAAGGATAAAGGGAATGGCTTCCTTGATGGTATCAACTAAAAGTCGCTTGCTATTGATCTTGTCCCGTGTTTCAAATACCTTTTGAAGCAGTCCCTCCTTGGAAAGAAAATAAATCAAGACTGCAAAACTAGCCACCATCCCCACAAAAGCTGCAAAGGTCGACTGGGTAACTGCTGATAGGTAGTTACCAGACCCCATCTTCATAATGAAGAAGGTCGCCAGCAACATCCAGATAACACGGATCACCTGCTCCGCGATTTGACTCATAGCATAGGGCTTAAGGTTGTTCATCCCTTGGAAGAAGCCTCTGATGACACTCATAGACGGGAATATCAAGACCGCCCAAGCCAAGCTCTGCATGATGGGTATCAAATCTTTTCCTACACCGGACAAATCTGCCAACCAAGGAGAAAAGAGATACAAGACCAAGGCAAAGGCTAGGCCCAAGCCTGTCATAAAGCCTAGGAAACTCCGAATCAAGGCAAAGCTGTGCTCTTCTTCTCGCATGGTATTGTACTTGGCTACTTGTTTAGCGACCGCAACTGGGATACCCGCTGTTGAAATCAGCAAGAACCAAGCATAGATATTGTAGCCCATGGTAAAGAGACCATTGGCTTTGGCTGCATAGGTCCCCATCCAGATATACCAGGGAATAATATAGATAGCACCAAGCAGGCGACTAATAAAGTTACTAGCTGTTAGCCAAGCAGTCCCTCGCAACATCTGGGCTTGCTGGTGATTGTTTTCGTTAGACATAGCTTCCTCATTCAATTTTGATAACTAGGACAAAGTTCCTTATCTTCCATTATAAACTTTTCCTTGTTACTTGTAAAATTCGGGCTTGAAGTTTATAATAGAAAGTATGATTAAGATTGAAAATGTATTAGATGTTTTAAAGAAAGATGGCCTTTTTCGCGAGATTATCGACCAAGGACACTACCACTACAACTACAGTAAAGTTGTTTTTGACAGCATCAGTTACGACAGCCGGAAAGTAAAAGAGGGCACTCTTTTTTTTGCAAAAGGTGCTGCCTTTAAAAAAGAATACCTTCTTTCTGCTATAACTCAGGGATTAGCCTGGTATGTAGCTGAAAAGGACTACGAAGTCGGTATCCCTGTTATCATTGTGAACGATATCAAGAAAGCCATGAGTTTGATTGCTATGGAATTTTATGGTAATCCCCAAGAGAAACTCAAAATTCTCGCCTTCACAGGGACCAAGGGTAAGACAACAGCAGCTTACTTTTCATACAACATCCTATCTCAACGCTACCCAACAGCCCTTTTGTCAACTATGAACACAACTCTAGATGGCAAGACCTTCTTTAAATCTTCCTTTTCAACACCTGAAAATATCGATCTTTTCGACATGATGGCTCAGGCTGTTAAAAATGGTAGAACCCATCTCGTAATGGAAGTCTCTAGTCAAGCCTATCTAGTCCATCGAGTCTATGGTCTGACCTTTGATGTAGGAGTCTTTCTTAACATCAGTCCTGACCATATCGGTCCGATTGAGCATCCGACTTTTGAAGATTACTTCTACCACAAACGTCTCTTGATGAAAAATAGCCGAGCAGTTGTCATTAACAGCGACATGGACCACTTCTCTGTACTGAAAGAACAAGTGGAACAACAAGAGCATGACTTCTATGGTAGTAAGTCTGGCAACCAAATCGAGAATTCCAAAGCCTTTAGCTTTTCAGCTACAGGAAAACTCGCTGGCGATTATGATATTCAGCTAATTGGCCACTTTAACCAAGAAAACGCAGTTGCTGCTGGACTTGCCTGCCTTCGTCTAGGTGCTAGTCTAGAGGACATCAAAAAAGGAATTGCTACAACCCGAGTTCCTGGACGCATGGAAGTCCTCACACAGAAAAATGGAGCTAAGGTTTTCATTGACTATGCCCACAACGGGGACAGTCTGAAAAAACTCATCAATGTGGTTGAAACTCATCAAACTGGAAAAATCGCTCTGGTTCTCGGTTCTACTGGAAACAAGGGGGAAAGTCGTCGCAAAGACTTTGGTCTCCTCCTCAATCAACACCCTGAGATTCAAGTCTTTCTCACAGCCGACGACCCCAACTATGAAGATCCAATGGAGATTGCAGAGGAAATCAGTAGCTATATCAGCCATCCTGTTGAAAAGATTACCGATCGCGAACAAGCCATCAAGGCGGCAATGGCCATTACAGACCAAGAACTCGATGCCGTGATTATTGCAGGTAAGGGAGCTGACTGCTACCAGATCGTCAATGGAGTGAAAGAATCCTACCCTGGAGATGCAGCCGTTGCAGAACGTTACCTATAAAATCAAAAAATCAGGGGAAGTCCTCCCTTGATTTTTTTAGTCTTCTTTCTTAAATGAGTTTTTAAGACCTTCAACGGCACCTTCTACAGCACCCTTAGCATCTTCAACAACTTCTTTTGCTTTGGCAACTGTTTTTTCTACAGCACCTTCTGCTTCTGTTTTGCTATCACCAGTAACCTTACCAAATCCTTCTTTGATAGCACCAGTTGCTTGTTCCAATTTATTTTCAAGTGACATAGCTCTGTCTCCTTTTTGTTTTAATACGATAATGGTTATCGCTTACATTCAGTTTATGCTTATTCTTTAGCAAAGTCAAACAATCTGCTCAAAAGCAAACAATTAAGGCAAATAGAAAGACAAGCATTCCTTGTCAAAATCAACAGCCAACTCATACTTTCCAGCTTCATTTTGCACAATATAGCCCAAGACGACTAAACTGTCCAAAAAGATATCACGCCGTTTCTGCATGAGCTGGTCCTTTTTGAGGAACTTGAGTAAAAAAGTCGTCATGTACTTGAGGGCATACTCTGGATTGACATCTCCCAAAATGGCATAGAGTTCCTGCTGTTTTTCTGTCAAAGGATATTGATTCTTTACCTTGTAGAAATAATTAGACAGGGTCATTTTTTCTCTGGCAAAATCCGTAGATTCGACTAAAATGGCTGCATTGGTTTGATTGCGCAATTCTGTCTCAAAAGTCTTCTCCAGCAAGGCTTGATAGACTGGACTGTCCTCTCTGATAAAAATCTCTTGATCTAGTTCTAGACTATCGAGTGACTCAAGCATAGGTAGATTGAGGGAATAACGTTTGTTTTCCCTTCGGATCAAGCCTGCCTTTATATACTCTTCCATGAGTTTATCAACTGCCACATCTGGAAACTGAGCCTTGATTTCTCGGAGGATTACATCATCATGCTGGTCCAGATAGTCCACCAAATCTATAAAAAATGGCTGTCGAGTCAAACGAGAGGGATTAAAAATCTGAATCATGAAGATTCCTTTCTTTACATTCTAAAAGAGGAGATGCTGCTAACTGACTGGGATTGGTCCCCGGCTGGTTTAGAGGCACAGGAAGCTCGAGTTTCCTATAATATTCTCTCCAAAAATCACTAATCTCCTGCTCCCCATCCCCAAATTTCATCGGAACGCTTTCAAAAATAGGTAGGATTTCAGCGATATATTGAGAGCAGTAAAAACCAGACCCATCTGGATAAAAAGAGGCATTATAGGGTGCACCTAAATGTTTGCTAGCTCTTTCCTTCACCAAGTCAGCTTCCAGCTCTGGATAGACATAAAGATCATAGAGATGAGTCGGTTCAAAAAATGCTGCTGGCTCTTGACAGATAACACCTGCTTGTCCACTAGCATGATAGATCAATCCGTCTAAAAAGATAGCCACATGACTATAGTTCCCAGTGGAAGCTTGGATAGCCTGCCCCATATCTGAAAGATCCTTCACAAAAATCAAGTCACCATTTTCTAACATCTTTCTCTCCTAGAAAAAAAGGAGCCGAAACTCCTTTCGATATAAGGAAAACAAAGTTTCCTCATTATTAATTATCACTCAGAATTAATTATCACTCAGACTATTAGCTATTAAAGCTTTCAGTCAACTGAGGCACCACTTGTTTCTTACGTGAAACAGCACCTGGAAGAAAAGCGTGGTTGTTTTCAAGTTTGAAGTTAAAGGCTGCTTCCACCTTGTCCATATTAGCACCAAGTGCTAGGATTTCTGAGTTTGAGTTGACGATATCTGTAATCATCAAGACAAAGTCAGAATAACCGTTTGCTGTATTGGCAGCTTGCATTGCAGCTTCAATTTCAGCTTGGCGTTCCAAGACTTCAGCGATATCAACTGTGTTTACTTGGGCTACACGAACCTTATTTCCGTTGAGTTCAAAGGTCTTAGCATCGATGTCAATCAATTCCTCAGCAGATTTGCTAGCCAAGTTTGTACCAGCCTTGAGCATAGCAAGACCGTACTCTTCCAAGTTCACGCCTGCTAATTCTGCCAATTCAGGAGCAATGACTTTATCAGATGGGTGAGTTGTTGGTGATTTCAAAAGAAGAGTATCTGAAATCAAACCTGAAAGCATCAATCCTGCGATTTCTTTAGGAACTGCCACACCATGTTCTTTGAACATGCGATAAACGATAGATGAAGCTGATCCAACTGGCTCCAAACGCATGTAGAGGGGGCTTGCAGTTTCAAAGTTAGCTACACGGTGGTGGTCTACAACACCATAAACTTCTACTTCAGCGATATCTGATACAGACTGTTGGAATTCATTGTGGTCAGTCAAGATAACTTGCTCTGCCCCTTCTGCTTTAGCAGATGTGATGACGCGTGGTGCTTCTACACCAAAATAGTTCAAAACAAAGGCTGTTTCTTCATTAGGAGTTCCAAGTGCTACTGCTTCTGTGTCCAATCCATAAGCCTCTTTTGCAAGGTAAGCAAAGGCTACAGATGACCCGATGGCATCTGAGTCTGGATTTTGGTGACCAAATACTAGAATCTTAGACATGATAATACCTCTTTAAATTTATTCATCTTATTGTAGCACTTTTTTCCTCTTTTGACAAAAGTAAGAGGATCCAAAAGACTCCTCGTTAGACATCAATATGGTTGACTAGATTTTTCTCTTGATGTTCAGATATAAATCGTTCTTTCTGCGGTCGTTTCTTTCGTTTGAGGAGAGCTTCGGCAGACATGGCTTCTTCCTTAGTGGCAAAACCCTCTGCATAGATGAGTTTGACTGGCAAGCGAGCTCGGGTATACTTTGCTCCCTTACCACTATTATGAACGGCAAGGCGCCTCTTCACATCTGTTGTATAGCCCGTATAGTAAGAACCGTCGCGGCACTCCACCACATACATATAGGCCTTATGATCCATAGTAAATCTCTTGAATTTCTGGTGTATAAGAACCATCATCATTGTGAACGATGAGTGGTGGCAAGACCTTAAAGCCACTGGTCGATCCATCCTTGATGGCTTCGATTAAGAGCATATTGGCCTCCTTCTCACGTTTAGGATAGACAAATTGCAGGCGCTTGGGTGCCAAATTGTGGCGTTGAAGCATGTCCAAGATATCCAAGAGCCGATCTGGACGATGAACCATGGCCAAACGGCCATTAGACTTGAGAATACTCTGGGCACTTCGACAGATTTCCTCTAAATTAGTTGTAATTTCATGTCTAGCTAAGAGGTAGTGTTCACTCTCATTGAGATTGGAATGCGGGTCCACCTTGAAATAAGGCGGATTGCACAAAATCATATCCACCTTACTTCCTTTGATGTGAGCAGGCATATTTTTCAAATCATCGCAAATAACCTGCATCTGCTCTTCCAAGCCATTCAACTGAACCGAACGCTCAGCCATATCCGCCAAGCGCTCCTGAATCTCCACAGAGAGAATTTTTGCCTTGGTACGACTACTTGCAAAAAGTCCAACTGCACCATTTCCAGCACAAAAGTCCACAATTAAGCCATTTTTAGGAAAGCGAGGAAAGCGTGACAAGAGAACGCTATCCACCGAATAGCTAAACACTTCTCTATTTTGAATGATCTTGATATCTGTCGAAAAGAGCTGGTTGATTCGCTCTCCTGGTTTTAATAATTGTTCTTCCATATATTAATTTTAAAATACGAAATCTAATAGACTAGTTTTTCTCTTTCAGATTGTTGAGGGCTTCCCTTGTCCAGATTGGCATCATTCGGCTAAGAGGTGCAAAACCGTGCTTGATACGGTCATTTGAAAAACGTCTCCGTCTTGGCAGTTGGTGTTTTTCTTCCTCCAGAGTGCGAATAGATAGACTGGCTTTACCTGAAAATTCGTCCAAATCAACAACCTGAACTTGCACTTCTTCACCAATTTTCAAAACTTCATAGATATTTTCGATAAATCCTGTCCGAATTTCTGAAATATGAATCAGCCCAATCACCCCTGTCTCTAATTCGACAAAGGCACCATAGGGCTGAATTCCTGTAATACGCCCCTTTAGCTTATCACCAATTTTCATATTAGTCCTCAATTTCAATCGTTTCAATTACTACATCTTCAACTGGCTTGTCCATAGCACCAGTTTCAACAGCTGCAATGGCATCCAAGACTGCAAAAGATTCTGCATCGACCAATTGCCCAAAAACAGTGTGACGGCGGTCAAGGTGAGGAGTTCCGCCTTGCTCTGCATAAATCTCAGCGATTGGTTCTGGCCAACCACCACGCGCAATCTCTTTCTTAGAGTATGGCAAGTGTTGGTTTTGCACGATAAAGAACTGACTGCCATTGGTATTTGGCCCAGCATTGGCCATAGACAGAGCCCCACGAACATTATAAAGTTCTTCAGAGAATTCATCTTCAAAAGCATCTCCATAGATAGATTCTCCTCCCATACCAGTACCAGTTGGGTCTCCACCTTGGATCATAAAGTCCTTGATGATGCGGTGGAAAATGACGCCATCATAGTAACCATCTTTTGAAAGAGCGATAAAGTTAGCTACTGTTTTAGGAGCATGTTCAGGGAAGAGCTTGATACGCAAGTCTCCGTGATTTGTCTTAATGGTCGCTAGCGGACCTTCTACTGTTTCAATGTCTACTTGTGGAAAATGCAATTCTTTTTCTACTAAACCAAACTTAGTTAAGGCATCAAAAACACCATCTTCTTCTACTGTTTTTGTAGTATAATCTGCTTTTTCTTTGATTTTTTCATGGGAAACTCCCATGGCAATACTAATTTCTGCATAATCAAAGAGTTCCAAGTCATTGAGACCGTCTCCAAAAACCATGATATTTTCTGGTTTCAAGCCTAGATGCTCCACAACCTTAGCTACACCACTTGCTTTTGATCCTGAAATGGGCACGATATCAGATGAATGTTCATGCCAACGCACCATGCGAAGTTTATCCGACAAAGAATCTGGCAAGTGCAAGTCATCCCCTTTATCTTCAAAGGTCCACATCTGGTAAATATCTGCTTTTTTTCATGGAAGTCAGGATCCACATCCAAGTTCGGGTAAATCGGATCAATAGCCTCACTGATCATTTCTGTCCGAATGGAGAGTTTAGCAGCATGACTGCCAACCAAACCATATTCAATCCCTTCTTGCTTGGCCCAAGAGATATACTCCTCAACATCTGACTTCTCAATCCGATGTTGATAAATAATATTTCCTTTTTTATCTTCTATATAAGCACCATTCAAGGTTACAAAAAAGTCCGGATTGAGTTCACGAATCTCTGGAACAACTCCAAAAATGCCACGCCCAGAAGCAATTCCTGTCAAAATCCCTTTTTCACGCAACTGCTTAAAGACAGTAGGAATTGTATCCGGAATAAAACCTGTCCTTTGAATTTCGCAAAGGGTATCATCGATATCAAAAAAGACGATTTTAATCTTCTTTGCCTTGTATTTTAATTTTGCATCCATCTCTCTACCTCTTTTTTATCACTCTTTCCATTATACCATAAAGTAGAGAAATCCCCTATCTTCAAAGAAGTTCACTATCTCTTATTCGAATTTCTTGGATAGATACAGAAACCAAATCATCATTATTTTTGAATAGTTGCATTCATTTCCAAAGGGTTGATTTCGATACCAAACACCTGAACCATCTGGAATATAGCCTCGTTTGATGTACAATCTCTGGGCAGCTCCATAGCCTGAGTGCAAACCTACACCTAACGTCACTTTGTCCGAAAAAAGCTTTACTCGTTTTTCTGCTTCTTCTATCAAGTAGATTGCCCAATACCCTTGATTTTGAAAAGGCTCAAAGACATTGAAAATCTGATAATTCTGGATGACGTTCCAGCAAAAGGGTCCCATGCTTTAGCATCAGGTAAAATAGTAATGTAGCCCACTACAGCACTGGTCAGGTCAGCAACTAAGACTTCTCTCTCCCACTTTCCTGCTCCTGAAAAGTATCGAGTTAAAATTTCCTCTCTACTTGGCCAACCTTGGCTGATAAATCCTCGAGATAGATCTTTTAATGTCAGATTCTTGCATTTTTCTAATTGAACACGTCGTCTTCATAAGCTGCTCCTTTAAAACTTTCTCCCACCATTATAGCACGATAATAAAAATAAAAAGAAATAACCTAGTAAGAAAAAAGCATCTTACTAGGTCAAAAGTAGCTCTGTCCAACAGAACCCCGTAAAAGTCTGAAAAAGAGGTTCAACCGAATCTGAAAAAAGACCCGAGTTGATCAGAAAAAGAGGTCCCTCGGACCTGACTCGCCTTCTCATTTCAAAGCTCGTGAAAAAAAGACCCGTTGGGGTCTTTTTTTTTTAATCTTCGTTTACGAAAGGCATCAAAGCCATTACGCGAGCGCGTTTGATAGCTGTTGTTACTTTACGTTGGTTCTTCGCTGAAGTTCCAGTTACACGACGAGGAAGGATTTTCCCACGTTCTGAAACGAAACGGCTAAGAAGCTCAGTATCTTTGTAATCAACATATTCAATTTTGTTTGCTGCGATGTAATCAACTTTTTTACGGCGTTTGAATCCGCCACGACGTTGTTGAGCCATGTTTTTTCTCCTTTATAGTATTAATTGTCCATTAGAATGGTAAATCATCATCTGAAATATCCAAAGGATTGGTTGCTCCAAATGGATTTCTCATTACGTGAAAAGTCTGGTACTGAATTTGTAGGTGCTGCATGACTAGTAGTTGGTGCAGAATAAGCTCCACCAGTTTGTCCTTCACGAGCACTACGGCTTTCCAACATTTGGAAATTTTCAGCTACGACTTCTGTCACATAGACACGTTGTCCTTGCTGGTTATCGTAACTACGAGTCTGAATACGACCTGTAATCCCGACAAGAGAGCCTTTTTTTAGCCCAGTTAGCAAGATTTTTCAGCCTGTTGGCGCCACATTACGACATTGATGAAAATCAGCCTCACGTTCGCCATTTTGACTCTTGAAATGTACGGTTTACTGCAAGAGTAAAAGTCGCAACTGCTACATTTGATGGGGTATAACGCAACTCAGCGTCACGTGTCATACGCCCTACAAGTACAACATTGTTAATCATAATTTACCTTCTTACGCGTCAAGTTTGACGATCATGTGACGAAGAATGTCAGCGTTGATTTTTGAAAGACGGTCAAACTCTTTAAGAGCTGCGTCGTCGTTTGCTTCAACGTTAACGATGTGGTAAAGTCCTTCACGGAAATCTTGGATTTCGTATGCAAGACGACGTTTTTCCCAAGTTTTTGATTCAACAACAGTTGCACCGTTGTCAGTCAAGATAGAGTCAAAACGTGCTACCAAAGCGTTTTTCGCTTCTTCTTCAATGTTTGGACGAATGATATAAAGAATTTCGTATTTAGCCATTGATATGTTCCTCCTTTTGGTCTAATGACCCCTAGTCTTTGCAAGGGGTAAGTGAGGTTTGCTCACAATAAACTATTATACTAGAAAAACTGATAGATCGCAAGATAAAAGTGAAAAAAAGAAGATGAAATCATCTTCTTTTTTTCTAGTTTATGGTTTGATACGATGCAACATACGTGGGAATGGAATAGCTTCGCGGATGTGTTTTTGTACCTGCTGCGAAAGTTACCATACGCTCGATACCGATTCCAAATCCACCGTGTGGTACAGTACCGTATTTACGAAGGTCAAGGTAAAATT
>BNJT01000644.1_pt1 | contig 11136 bp, 17 predicted proteins | sample 8540491 | NCBI WGS metagenome assembly BNJT01 (sample SAMD00202455, study PRJDB9452) | human saliva metagenome | host: Homo sapiens
TGAACATTCTGAAAGTTGCCCCTACTAATCTTGCATCGTTGTATCATAGCAGTGCGGGTAACTTTCTGTTACCTGAATATGTTCAGATTCTGAGAGCTTGGAGAAGTCGTGGTCACCGTTGACCTTGACACCCGTGTTGAAGAGGTTGAGGAAGCTGTTTGTCCTCACATCACCTCGAAGTTCCTGTGCGCCCCTGGGTGCCCGACGGGTGGCATTGCATGCTTCACTGCCCAGTGTGCTAACGGCTGCGGCATCTCTGTTGGCTGCAAGTGGTTAGTAGCTTTGTCGCAGCAGTCGGCCCTGGAGGGAAGGCATCCTAGGCCTTACCTCCAGGGCCGTTTTCTTTGAAAGGTAGGCCATGCCAGCTATATCGGTAACTGATTTGTCGGTTGGGTACAAGAATTCCCCAGTAGTGAGCGGCATTAACTTGCAGCTAAATACTGGCAGGATAATCTGCCTCCTTGGACCAAATGGGGCAGGTAAAACCACCTTAATGAAAACGCTCCTTGGTCGGATAAAACCAATAAGTGACCACATTAGATACGATCAGACAGACATTAGCGAAATGTCAGCTGCAATCGACCATCCAAGCTACTTTCCGTATCTGAGCGGTAAACAAAATGTACAGGTCGTCGCGGCATTCTGGGGTCTGGATGTTGATCCTGAGTCGGCCTTGGATAGTGTGGGCATCGTCCGCGCTGCCCACGGGCGGAAAGCCAAGGACTACTCGACCGGCATGAAGGAACGGCTGGAGCTTTGTCTTGCTTTATTATCTAGACCAAGATTTTTGTTCCTTGATGAGCCACAGAATGGTTTGGATCCAGATGGCATGATCTCCTTGTCTGCGACGCTTCGTCGTTATCGGGACGAAGGGAACTGCGTTGTAATATCAACGCACCTCCTCCATGAGATTCAAGGCGTCCCGGATGAGTGTGTCGTAGTTCGTAACGGCAAAGCTTTGCATATCCCCGACCTCAACGGCGTGAATCTCGCGGACCTATATCACCGGGGGTAGGACCATGCGAATTACTTCAGCTATCCGTGCTTTGCTTACTTACTATTGGAACATCTGGTATTTCTCGCGGCTATCTTGGGCTCAATGGCGTCACTATTCCTCGGTGCATGGATTTCAAGTGAGGCAAGCGGAACTCCAATAACAGGGGGATACAGCTTCTTCTTTACTGGAACGCAGCCACTAATTTCCCTCGCATTACTCTTTATACTTGATGCTAGGGTTTCCAAGGTCCACTACGGGGGTTTGCCTCAGCAGGTATACATTGCCTGGTTGCCTAGCGTCCTACGCACCATCTGTCGAACACTTTCAATAGTTCTTGTAAACCTACTTAGTGTGCTGCTATTCGATCTAACAATGGTTTTGTCTGGTTCGAAAATGCACTCTGGGCTAGCAACCCTGCTTTGCTTTCTTACCTTCCAAAGTATACTAATTGCTCTGATCTACTCGACATTAGAAAGTCTCTCAAAACCTCCGACTGCCGCGGTAATTTCAGGTGTTCTTCTGTACTTCTGGATAGTGCTACCCGGTAACCTAGCTGACAATGCTACCCCATACATATCAAACGCCCTCCACTCCGTAGGGCTGAATCTCAATGGTACCGCAATCTCGTTCGTAGATATCCAGGAGCAATCAAATTTCGGTTTCTCTGCGCTTATCCCGGTACCAATCCTAATTATTACCTATGTTCTTGTGGCTAGGTTTCGAAGTAAAGGAGCAGTAAGAAAATGAAGTCTTTGTGTTCTATCGAGCGAATTGCAATCATTCGTTGGGTCACGATCGCTTATCTCGGTGCACTAGTTCTTCCGCTGCTGTTTCTCCGTTATGGAAATACCATTGCCGTAGCGCAATCCGCGTTACTCATCATGCTCCCAATTGCCACGGCAGGTCTAGCTTTGTCGCATGCTAAGGTCCCTGCCTCGTACGTCTCGTTTAGTATTCACGATAAAGTTCTGCTCCGGTTCATTGCTAAATCGCTGCTTCTCGCACAAGTAGTTAACCTTTGTTTGAGTCTGCTTTATGTCTCTATCATTGGCGAGCTTGTTAATGAGCGACTGTCGAGTCATACTGCTTTAGTACTTGTTTTCTCTTCGGTTGTGCTAACTCTGGCCTGTTTTGCGCTTCGGCTTTGGACTACTTCATTAGTTTCATGGATTGTTATCATCTTTTTTGTGGTGGCAGGTCTTCCGATTAGCACAGGTGATTTTGCGAACTCACCGATCTTGTTTGCTGTCGTTCCCACGACTTGGATTTTAAAAGGCGCCACCTTTGGCTCCTATATATTTTCTACCGGGTTTCTGTTGGCTGCGATAAGTTCGGGGTTTTTACTAACGTCGGTGAAACGTGCATAGCTATACTTCACTTGGAAAAGCGTATGTGAGGATAGCTGCACTTCCAACGGATAGGTTTCCCAAGTGACGGCAAAGCGAAGTCAGCGTTTGCTAAACTGTTCTATCGAATCCCAGTTTGAGATCGGTCCTTGCAAGTTCCACACCTTCGTTTTATTCCGCTATCACGAAGGCTATTTCCGGCTCTTCCGAGTTGAGTGTGGGTGACCAGGTATTGGTCGGGGGTTGTGGGTAGAGGTCGAGGTCCTTGATGATGAGCGGACTTCTACCACCGCGATCTTCAAAGGACCTCCTGTTGACTTCTTACCGTGACGGATCATGGGGCAGCCACACACAGAGCACGATGCAGTATTCACAGGAACGAGGCAAACACGACCAACTGAAAGAGTGACTTTCCCGCACCAGAAAGCCGAAAAGTCACCCAACCAGCAACACGTAGTGTCCTATAACCCAGAAAGAAAGCTCTCCCTGGAAGCCACTGAGGCTTCCAGGGAGAGCAGTCAGAGAGTGCGAAAGACGAATACACCGCTATCAAGCGTGAGGCGGCCGATGGGGGAGTCGTAGGTGGCGAGCGCCGGATCAGAATTGCTCGGGGTGATCGCGGTAGGCATACGCCCACACTGTCACGGCGACAGTCACAGCGCGAGTCCACGCGTCACGGACAGCGTCCAGTTCTGCGCCCTCGAAGCCCTCCGCCAGGAGACGGTGCCCGACCTCCACAGTCGGCGCGATGAAGGCGAGCACGTAGCGCAGAGGCACGAATGGCGTCGAGTCCGCCCCATCCGCCGCGTTCTTCGCCGCGGTCATGTGTCGAGCTCCGATCAGGTACTGGTAGTCCAACCACGCCTGATCCCGCTCGCGCGTGCACATGTCGATGATCCACTGGGCGAATCGGGGCTTTGACGCCTGCGCGTACTCGGGGTTCGGCTGTCCATCCGGATGCGCGGAATGTGCTGCCAGGTAGGTCTTTTGAGCCAAAATCCCGCGCCACGTGTCGACCATTTCCATGGCATGCGGCGCCAGGATGGGTTCTGCTCGCGCGAGCAGCTCTGCGTCACCGGGCTGGACGTGCGCGGCGGCCTCAATCTGGCGTAGATCCTCGAGTGTGAGCGGAGACGTGGGGACGGCATCGGTGCCGTAGGTGTACCCCGACGAGTGGTCGTAAGCGGTCATGCGAACCTCCTTGAACTTATGCGTCATTGTAGAACGTGCTCTTGCTCAGGTCAAGTCCTGTGGAGTGGTGTAATCGTTTTGTGTCCTTCGGGTTGGGTTATGCGCTGAGTTGGAGTGGGGTGTCCTCCTGCCCGGTGGGTTGTGGTGTGAGTCGTGATTTGGTGAGGATGTCGAGGCTGAGGTAGCGTCGGCCTTCGGCCCATTCGTCGTTTTGTTCGGCGAGGACGGCTCCGACTAGGCGGATGATTGCTTGTCGGTTGGGGAAGATTCCCACGGTGTCGGTGCGTCGGCGGATTTCGCGGTTGAGGCGTTCATTGGGGTTATTGGACCAGATCTGGGTCCACACCCCGGTTGGGAAGGAGGCGAACGCGAGGACGTCTGCCCTGGCTTGATCGAGGTGATCACACACGGCGGGGAGCTTGTCGTGCACGTAGTCCAAGAGCCGGTCGTATTGAGCGTTGACCGATGCCGCGTCGGGCTGGTCATACACCGAGTGCAGCATCGCTTTGACAGCGGGCCATAGTGCTTTGGGGGTGACCGACATGAGATTAGCGGCGTAGTGGGTGCGGCATCGTTGCCAAGTGGCTCCGGGCAGGTTGGCGGCGATACTTCAACCAGTACCCAGATGGGCGTCACTGGTCACCAGGCGCACGCCGGTCAGGCCCCGGGCGACCAGGTCAGAGAAGAACTCCTTCCAGGCTGGAGCGGTCTCACTGGTAGATACGCGCACCCCCAGCACTTCGCGATGTCCGTCATTGTTGACTCCAGTGGCAACCAGAACCGCGCACGAGACGACGCATCCTCCTTCGCGCACTTTCATGGTGAGCGCATCAGCGGCAACGAAGGTGAAAGGCACCGGCATCGTGGAGGGTACGGTTGCGGAACTGATCCACGTGCTCGTCCAGGTCGGCTGCCATGCGTGAGACCTGGGACTTGGACAGTCCTGTGATCCCCAGGGTTTTGACGAGCTTGTCCATACGGCGTGTAGACACTCCTGCTAGGTAGCAGTCAGCGACCACTGTGATCAAGGCGCTTTCGGAGCGTTTGCGGCGTTGAAGCAACCACTCTGGAAAGTAGGTACCTGAGCGCAGCTTGGGGATCGCCACGTCAATGGTGCCGACCCTGGTGTCCAAGGGCCGGTGGCGATACCCAGGGTTAAGGGTCAAAATGTGTGTCCGGAATCGCGGATTTTCACGGATTGACCTGTAGGTTTCCGGAAAGTATATGCTCCGGAAGCATATATCTAGCCCCCGACGGGAAATCCTCGGTGTGGCAGCCGTGATGTGCTATGCGCGGCGTGGTGTGGTGTCGCAATGTCGAAGAACCAACCACGCTGCCACTGCGGCGGTGAAATGAAACGCAACGGCACCACCAGCAAAGGCACCACCAGATGGCGCTGCAAACAATGCGGCGCCTCCAGCGTCAAACGTCGAAACGACATCACCAACGCGGCAGTGTTCACCCAGTTCATCGAGCATTGCACCACCGCAATATCACTCGACGACCTAGCCAAACGAAACGGTGTTAGCCGCGCCACCATGAAGCGGCGCTTCAAGTGGTGCTGGCTCGTTGATGTGCCTGACCCCACCGCCTACCACCACAAGCGGATCTACGACCAGGTATTTCTCGATGGCACCTACACCGCCGGTGGCTCGCCTGATCGTCGCGGCGACCATCGACCACGTGATCGCCTGGCACTGGTGCAAACACGAAACCACCCGCGACTACCAACTGCCGCTTGAACGCATCGAAGCCCCACTCATCGCCGTCATCGACGGCGCTAAAGGCGCATACAGCGCAATCAAAAAGTGCTGGTACGACTACGAAAATTCAACGCCGCCTCGTCCACGCCCAACGCGTGGTCCGCCGCTACACCACCACCAACCCACGCACCGATGCCGGGCGCACCATCTACCGACTTGCGCTGAAACTGACCCGGATCACCACACTGGATGAAGCCGCCGCGTGGGGTGTGCAACTGCACGAGTTTTTCAACGATCTACCGGGAATGGATGAACGAGAAAACCATGATCAAAGACCCCAAAACAGGTGCATGGACCCGCGTGTGGACCCACCACAACGTGCGCAAAGTACCTACAACAGCCTCAACCATCTTTTGGCGGTCCGAGATGCTGTTTGTCTACCTCAACCCGCCAGCAGGAGTCCTTGCGCCCGAGCGGATCAAATCCACCACCAACAGCTTAGAAGGCGGCATCAACGCCCAGCTCAAACTGCTCGCCAGAACCCACCGCGGCAGATCAGGCGAACGACAACGCCGCATGCTGGATTGGTGGCTCTACTTAAAAACGGAACTGCCTGACGATCCAGTACGAATCGCCAGGCAGTCCGACTGTACGAGTACCAACTCGCCAAAGTATCCACCCTGACCCAAACCGAGAACCAAGCCGACCACGAAACAGGACGCCCAGCCCTCTACGACAACGCTATCGACACCGACTACACCCACTCAATCGGCATTCAAAAAGTACCAAATCTAACCCCCGCGACACGCCGAGCCAGACACACATTTTTGACCCTTAACCCTTTAATGGATATAATTAGACCCATGTTGATTTCAGGTACCGCTTTCTTGCGGTTGCGCACCAACCGCTAAGGCGGTTTCCTACCCCGTAGGTTAAAAACCGCTCCGGTCCTTTAGCCGGGCGGCTATTTGTCATGCCCGGCTCCCTTTCAAATCCAAGGAGCACACCTGATGTCTGCATACGGACACGTACCGTCACGAGCATGAGTAAAAATTTTTCTCACCAACCACAAGATCATCAACTCCATCATCGACCTTGTGAAACAAACCTCCCGTACCCATCATTGAGATCGGACCAGGAAGCGGTGCCCTCACTCACCCGATGACCCACTTGGGGAGGGCGATAACGGCAGTTGAAGTGGACGCAAAACTAGTCGCCAAAATCACACAAGAAACCTCCTCGGCGGCGGTCGAAGTGGTCCATGATGATTTCCTTAACTTCCGGTTACCCGCCACTCCCTGCGTCATTGTGGGAAACATTCCCTTTCACCTCACCACTGCCATTCTTCGAAAGTTGCTGCATGCGCCAGCATGGACTGACGCTGTACTCCTCATGCAGTGGGAAGTCGCTCGCCGCCGGGTAGGGGTAGGCGCAAGCACGATGATGACGGCTCAGTGGTCCCCATGGTTCACGTTTCACCTGGGTTCTCGGGTACCAAAGTACTGCTTTCCACCACAGCCAAACGTTGACGGGGGATCTTAGTGATCCGCCGGGTGGGTGACCCGAAGATTCCGATAGAGCAGCGCAAAGCCTTTCAGGCGATGGTGCACACCGTTTTCACTGCCCGGGGACGCGGGATAGGGGAAATTCTCCGAAGGGCAGGGTTGTTTTCATCACGTTCAGAGACACAATCATGGTTGCGCTCGCGAGGAATCGACCCCGCAACCCTACCTCCCAGATTGCACACCAGCGACTGGATCGATCTCTTCCAGGTGACTGGTTCCTCTTCACCGCGCCATCGGCCCATTTCACCATCGGGAAGTAGTCAACGACCTCCTCAACGGAAAAATCGAGGCCGGCGGCGTTAATCCCCACCAAAACCGAAATCCACCAGTAGTACTAAAAGGGCTCTTCCGGTTTTAGAGTGCATTGATTAGTTCGCCGGGGGTTCGGGCGTGGCACAAGATATTGGGGTCCTTGGCTTTGTAGGAAAAAGGTATCTAATCCATCCGTACAAAACTAAGGACCTACTGTGCAGACCTAACGGAAATGTCATCGTCGATACCATCTGCCGCACCGCAAAAACTAGGAACTACTATCACCGGTGCCACAGAAAACGGGCTCTTCATAATTGGGGGTGTAGTTGGGGTCTGAATCCGCCGGTTTCGAGGAGGCACGGGTGATGTAGTGGGTGAGGTTACGGAACCCGAGGGCGGAGCCGCGTAGGTGTTCGAGGCGTCCGTTGATGGCTTCGGTAGGTAGGTGGAGGTGTGGGGGTGGTCGAAGTAAGCCAGGATGTCCCCGGCTCGGCGTTTGAGTGTCCTGCCCAGCGTGATGAGCTCGGTCAGACCCCTCGGTACACGCGTGGAGGTCAGGGTGTTGATTTCGGCTTCCATCAGGGCCTTACCCGCGTCCGTGTCGGGCGCGCGGTAGGCGTCGATGATGTTCTGGTAGGCGCTCCAAGTGACCTCGAGCGCGACGTGCTCCTCACCGGAAAACAGGTTGAGTAGTTGGTGCTGCTGGCGTGGCGTGAGCAGGCATGAGCGGGTGTGTAACATCCTGCGGGTACCTTTGTACAGGGGGTCGGTGGCACGCCCGCGCCGGTGGTGGAGTTCTTGCTGAATGCGTCTGCGACACTCATCCAAGGCGTTGCCAGCCAGGTGCACGACGTGGAAGGGGTCCATGACCGCCCTCGCGCCGGGGAGTTCTTCAGTGGTCGCGCTTTTTGAACCCGGTGAATCCATCCATCGCGACGATCTCGATGCGGCTTCGCCACGTGTCGGGGCGGGAGTACCAGCCAGGTTTTGAAGACCTGCTTGGAGCGACCCGGGACCATGTCCAAGAGTCGGGAGAGTCGCGCGTTCTCGGATGGGTGTCAAGTCCAAGATAACGGTGACGTATTTGTCTCCGTAGGGGGTGTGGCGCCACACGTGTTCATCCACCCCGATGACACGCACGCCATCGAACCGAGTTGGATCATTGATCAGTAGACGCTTACCTTCACCCAGGACAGCGGTGTTGGCGGTATTCCAGGACACACCGAGTACCCTGGGAGATACGCGCCACCGTCAAATGATGAACGACCAGCCCAGTGAGCGCCCAGCGCACCGCCGCACGCGAGAGCTTGGCGCGCGGATCTACCGCTTGGCTCATATCTTGACGCCACACATGGGCGCACTCCTGGCACCGGTAGCGGCGCACGCTCACGTGCAAGATCGTGGGGCGCCACCCGTAAGGCTCGTGCGCCAAGCGCCTGATCACCGTGTCACGCGACTCGCCCCTGGCATCCGCGAGCGTCGACACCACCGGTCCTCACCAGCAATCCGGCAAGCCAACACTGCATGGTCTGTACGCATGCGCTGTACCGTCACTTCCATACCAGGTCATCCAGGCGCGTGAACGCGCTCAGGTCAGGGCGATCAAAGATAGTATTGACGTCATGTCGAGGTCTTTCAGATGGACGGTGTAGCAATCTCCATCATCGGAAGACCTCGACCCCTACCCTTACCACGACACGCCCAACCCCGCCCACAACACCTACACCCTCAAATGCGAAGAGCCATTAAATCTTCCTTACTATATTCCATTGTTACCCTCCATAACTTCTGATTGTTGCCGTCTTGACGATTATGTATCTTTACATTACCTTCTGAAACATATGGCGCACCTTGTCCAGGCGGCTGTTTGGACGGCGGGGCTGGATGACCGGCTGACCGACAGCGTACTGATATCCTTTCAGCTCTGTAAGGCATACGCTCCGCCCGTTGGTGTAAAAGGTACCAGATCAGTACGGTATGCCTGTATACAGCGGGCGAGAATCTCGCCAGTAAAGACAACTTCATCCCTTTTTTTACCTGGGACTGTTTCGATGGTGGCACAGTATTTCGGTGCATCATGATAAGCCCTGGAAAGGTATTCCTGGGGCGCATAGAGGATGAAGGAGAGATAAGGTTCCAGCAGCTGCGTCCCCTGATTCCTTCAATGCCTGTTCCAATACAATCGGGTACTAATGAGCGGAAGTCCGCCGGCGTGCTGACCGGACTGTAATAAAGCCCGTATTCAAAGCAAATCTTACAGTCCGTTACGTTCCAGCCGAACAAGCCCTGCTCCAGCCCGTAACGGATACCATCCCTGACAGCGTTTTGAAAACTCTGGTTCAAGTATCCCAGCGAAACCCGGCTCTCGTATTGTACACCGGAGCCAAGCGAGAGTGGTGTAACAGACAGTCCTATGGATGCCCAAAACGGGTTGGGCGGCACCTCGATATGGATGGTGTGGCTGGCTGCTTTGAGCGGCCGCTCCATATAAATGACGGAGGGTTCCTTTACCACTGTTTCAAGCTTGTATTTTTCCGACAGCAAAGCGGAAACAACCTCCAACTGCACCCGGCCCAAAAAAGAAAGAATGATCTCATGGGTGATGGAATCCACTTCGCAACGCAAAAGCGGGTCAGTATCCGCAAGTTGCGTAAGAGCGTCCAGCAGCCGTTCTCTTTGCGCTGCCGTTTTCGGCGCAATCGTCGTCCGCAGCATGGGGAGGGGGTCCTCGCGCCACCTTTTACGAGGGAGCCGGGTTTGGTCCCCTAATACATCGTTTAACCTCACACTGTCGCTGGGAAGGATAACAATTTCACCCTGATAAGCGGTGTCTGTCCGAACAATTTCCCCTTTGGATGGAATACGCATCTCTGTGATTTTCAGCTTTTTCTCCCGGTACCAGTACCGTATCCCGCAGGCGCAGCGTTCCGCTGTATAACCGTAGATAGACACGCCGCTGTACCGCAATCGGTGTACTCAACCTTGAAAACGTCGCCGCATAGGGGCGGCGCCCCCTGTTCCCCAATCGGTTGGAACAGCCCCTGTCACCGCATCCATCAACGGTTGAATGCCAGGTACCATTTTTGGCGCCGCCATGATAGACTGGGAACAGGGAGGCGTCTTGAACCCGCTGCTGTTCCTCCCGCGCAAGTTTTTTTCCCGGCTGATTGGTTCTCCTGCGATATACTTTTCCAATAATTCATCGTTATTTTTCGATGACCGCATCCCATGCTTCTATGTCGGTATTTTTCCTCCAGGACTATTTCCGGGGACAGCGACACCGTCTGCTTGATGATAATATCGGCGGAGAGCTTATCCCGAACAGACTGAACCACGCTCTGCAAATCAACGCCAGCCTGGTCGATCTTGTTGATAAAGATAACGGTGGGAATGTTCATTTTCCGCAGGGCATTGAACAGAATACGGGTCTGAGTACTGCACGCCATCTTTAGCGGAGATCACCAAGATACTCCCATCTAAAACAGCCAAAGAGCGGTACACCTCCGCCAAAAAAATCCATGTAGTAGGGCGTATCCACAATGTTAACTTTACATCTGTGCCACTGGAAGGAAGTGACTGCCGCTTGAATGGTAATCCCACGCTGCCGCTCCAAAAACATGGTGTCCGTCCTCGTTGTCCCTTTTTCGACGCTCCCCGGTTCTGAAATGGCTCCGCTGGCATATAGCAGGCTCTCCGTCAAGGTCGTCTTTCCAGCGTCTACATGGGCAAGAATTCCAATATTGATTATTTTCATGTGATTGTCCTCCCTTTACAGCCCCCAAAGGGCATAAAAATCCCCAGCAGTAAAATACTTTTACCACTGGGGATTATAAGTTGCGGACATACACATATACAGCATACACCTGTTTGTGATTGCTGTTTTTGGGGATATGTCAAAATTGATAAGGCAAAAGTATTCTTAAATTGGGTACAAAAAACTAAGCCCCTACAAAAGGAGCTATCATAATCCTTTTGTTCCCACTATTTGATTATAGTTTTTATTTAAGAATACCTTGCCGCATATTTTTTTACTCCTTTTCTGGATTAAATCATTGTATCACATCAGTTTTAGGAAAGCAAGT
>BNJT01001320.1_pt1 | contig 11120 bp, 19 predicted proteins | sample 8540491 | NCBI WGS metagenome assembly BNJT01 (sample SAMD00202455, study PRJDB9452) | human saliva metagenome | host: Homo sapiens
CTAAAATGAAAAATGTCAATAAAATTTTAAAAATTTAAGATAAAAGATTAATAAAACATATCAAAAGAAGTAGAAAACATTTCATGTTTACGGTTAATAGATAGAAGCTTGGAAAGAGATGGATTAACTGAATTTCAAAAACATTTTCCATGTTTACAGTTAATAAATACAACAAAATTTATTTTTAAACATACATAAATTTCAAAACATTTCATGTTTACAGTTAATGGCATGCAAAATTAGATACAACACAAATTTATTTTAGAATTTCAAAACATTTCATGTTTACGGTTAATTCAGTTTCTTCATCATAACCATCTACTGTTTCTTTATTTCAAAACATTTCATGTTTACGGTTAATTCAGTTTCTCCATCACAACCATCTACTGTTTCTTTATTTCAAAGGCATTTCATGTTTACGGTTAATTATCAAATTTAGATTTACTTATTTTTATCAACATTACTTTCAAAACATTTTCATGTTTACGGTTAATTTGTAATCTCCATTTTTACCTTCTTTTCATTCTTTATTTCAAAACATTTCATGTTTACGGTTAATAGAAAACGATAATATGGGTATATTCTTTTCACAAAATTTCAAAACATTTCATGTTTACGGTTAATAGATTGAAAAGTTAGAAAAACAGTAATGGAAGATAATTTCAAAACATTTCATGTTTACAGTTAATATTTTAAATTTCATGACAGCGTCATAATTGTTGTGTATTTCAAAACATTTCATGTTTACGGTTAATAAATGGAGTAGACTTTTTATTTGGAATGATAGTTATTTTCAAAACATTTCATGTTTACAGTTAATATAAGCCTTTTTATATAGGAGTTGATAAAGATTATAATTTCAAAAACATTTCATGTTTACGGTTAATAATAATGCCAAAAATAAAAATAACACTTGTTAAAAATATTTCAAAACATTTCATGTTTACGGTTAATATGTTTAGACAAAAAGTTATTAGAAAAATATATGCATTTCAAAAACATTTCATGTTTACGGTTAATATATCAAGGTGAAAGTATTTCAAATGGGAGAAGTGGAATTTCAAAACATTTCATGTTTACAGTTAATAATTGCATACGTTCAAAAATGTCAAGTTATAGAAATAAATTTCAAAAACATTTTCATGTTTACGGTTAATATTAAATCATTGAAAGGAGACATTCCTGCTGAAATCTATTTCAAAACATTTCATGTTTACGGTTAATTAAAGCATTTAAAATCTTCTGTCCATATTTACAATATACATTTCAAAACATTTCATGTTTACGGTTAATGATCTTATTCGTTCTAAATTCAAACATAGATCATCTATTTCAAAACATTTCATGTTTACGGTTAATTAAAAAGGAAAAATGTGAATTTATAACAGTATGATTTCAAAACATTTCATGTTTACGGTTAATTTATAGCCTTAAAATGCTTTTTAAATTGATACAACTCTATTTCAAAACATTTCATGTTTACGGTTAATGTCAGTAGACGTATAATACACAAAGGGTTTTTGGTATCATTTCAAAACATTTCATGTTTACGGTTAATGCCAAGTATATTATTACAACAATAAGGTCTTTAAAATTTCAAAACATTTCATGTTTACGGTTAATAAATTTATTTAAATATGTTTCTTTTGAAAGCATATTGAAAAATTTCAAAACATTTCATGTTTACGGTTAATACTTTACTCTGAGCTTTTATTGCTTAGTAACAGCTATTTCAAAACATTTCATGTTTACGGTTAATATGATTTTTAACTTGCTTCTATAAATTCAGAAATATATATTTCAAAAACATTTTCATGTTTACGGTTAATTTCAGTATACTATTACCTCCTTGTAACTGTATCATATTTCAAAACATTTCATGTTTACGGTTAATTTGTCTAAAATTTTTTTCTACTAATTTATATTCTATTTCAAAACATTTCATGTTTACGGTTAATATCTTATTTTTAAAAAGCAACTAAACTTTGTTTTAATTTCAAAACATTTCATGTTTTCGGTTAATAATCATGATTAACAATAGATACATTACACAGACATTTCAAAACATTTCATGTTAATACTTTAAATAACTAAATTTTTATCAAGATATAAAATTTCAAAAACATTCATGTTTACGGTTAATTATTTTGTGTTGCGCTGAACTTTATTAAAACCATTTCAAAACATTTCATGTTTACGGTTAATTTAAAAATCTTTGAACTAAATTCAAGTCCCTTGAAAATTTCAAAACATTTCATGTTTACGGTTAAAAGCTATATTGCATTAAAACATTTCAAAGAGTTTACTATAGAAATTATTGTATTTCAAAACATTTCATGTTTACGGTTAATGAAAAGTCCTTGAAAACGTCATCAGAGGGCTTTTTATGCTATTTCAAAAACATTTCATGTTTACGGTTAATCAGAACACCAACATCGAACACCATGCAGTGCGAATTTCAAAACATTTCATGTTTACGGTTAATAGTTATTTTTCCAAGTTTCATAAGATTATAATACCCTTATTTTTTTCTAATATTTCAAGTATTTTTCGAAAATTTTTCCCAAGTGACTCCATTTATTATTTAAATTTCATTAAATAGCCATATTTTAAGCAACTTTAATAATTTTTAAGAATATTACTTGGAAATTTTTAATTTTATAGAAATAGATTTTCTCCATTTTGAGGTGAATTTCCTAAAATTTCTTCTCCACAAACATTAGAACTTATTAATTTTTAAAATACAAATAAAATCTTCACTTTCAACTATTATACTTTTTTTAATTCACTTCTTAAACTAATTAATTTAGAAGGAGTTATTTCTCCACGAAAAACAGATTTTTTGAAAATGTGATAAATATTTTTTTACATATTTTTAAACACCTTATTTACTCTTTTTTTCTGAAACATCATAAAATACCCAAGCATAATTGTAGTTTATATTTTTTCAATTTTTCTTCATCTCCTAAACTAATGTGAATTTTTTAAAGAAAATGTAACAAATTCTTTATTTTTCTAAAATATTTTTTTATAAGTTTATAACAATCTAGTTTTATTGCTGTTCTATAGCTTATTTTTCTATTTAGTTTGGTATGTAAAAATGTTGATTCAATTCTATTTTTCAAAAGGCTTCAATAAAAATTTGTCTTCCCTCTTCATTTAAAAATACAATAATTTAAAGATTTTTTTCAAAATGTTTGGCTACTTGTATTCTTTTTATTATTTACCAAATCAAATATAGTTTTATACACAATTACAGGTTTAAATACTTCTGAAATATCTAAACTTAAAGAAAATCTTCCTTCTGATGGTTCATGTAGAAAACTAATTCTTTGAGTCCAGATGAGTTCTATAGATTGCTGATATAGTCTTAGTATAAAGGAGAGTATTTCCAAAAAGATATCAAAGCATTTATTGGATTATCAGGAGGTCTTTTTTATCCCTTTTTATCTAAAATAAAATCCTCATTGATAAAATATTGAAACATTGAATAGAATCTCATCCATATTTCACCTTCATAAGCCAGTAATTCTTTGATACTTTCTGTTTTATCAACTAATTTATATAAATTTTTCTCTAATCCAGTCTATGCATTCCTTAACCTCAGACTTTCCATGCTTATAGTAATGATACAGAACTTCATCAATATTTGCTCCAATACCTTTAACTATTGCTTTGGCAATCTCTATTCTATTATCTTTAAATTTTTCAACTTGTTTAACTAAAAAGTTTTTCCACTATTGTATTGATTTCTTGGATAAAAACTTCAGAATATCCTCCATAATAATTAAAAAGAAAATGTACTATAATATTATTTTTACCAAGAAAATCTAGTAATTTAGAATTTATACTTATTTCGTTTAAACAATATATTTCTTTTGTATTTTTCAATAGGAATATATATATTCTTTCCATTTTTTTCTAAAAACATAATGAATTATCTTTTTCTTGAAAGTTCCCCATAGAGCTAATATTTTTGTACTTCCCCATGTTCTCATCTCCTAAATATAACAATATTCATAGTATGCACATTTTTACAACTTGCTTTGTTTATTACTCCAGGTAATTTATCAGATTCTAATAATCTTTGAACTTCATTTATGTATGTTTCTAGTTTTTTTCAGCATCAGAATCTAAGTCTATAAATATCTACTTTTTTTATTTGTTTTATTCTTTTTCAACAAATTCTAATTTTCCCTTTTTCTTTCGATTCCCTTATCTTTTTAATATTTTTAAATAATAGAGTAGTTGCCACTTACTAGCTTCAACATCAGCATCAGATTTTTAACCTCAGTTACATATTTTGCTATTTATTTTTATCTAAGGCAATATTCTCTATTTTTAATCTCTGTATTTTTCAGAATTCATTGCTCTATCTTCATGTATAGCTTTTCCAATTTTTACTATTTCACTATTATCTTCTAAATTTAATCTATGTGCAAACATATAGCATTGTCTTTTACAATGAAAATAGTAATTTATGATGGTTCCATTCATTTTTAGCCTCCTAGATGAAACATATCTCCTTCTCCACCATTATATACTCCATCTGTAAAATATTTATCTCCATCATCGATATATATGATAGAACCTTTGATATCACTATAGTTTAATTCTACATCTTTCTTTAATTCATATAAAAAAGTACATCATTTTTCCCTAATTTTAGATAGTTCTACTATGCATAATTTTCTTCTTTTTAAAATATCTATATATTTTTCCAAATCTCATATCCATTTATATTTGTGCCAATTTCTTCTATTTCTTCATCAGTTAATGTTCTATTGAAAAAAATATGTTTTCTTATCTTCTTGCTCTTCAATTAGCTTCATTTTTTTCTTTTCAAAAAGTCTAAAATTTTTATTATAAATAATAGCCTCAAAAATTGTCTTCACTACTTTTTTTCTTTTTGCTTTTTCTTTTTTTAAAACTTCTAATACTTTTAGAATAGAAAAATATCAAAATTTTTTTATTTTTTTAAAACATCTTTCATCTCATCAGAAAATAAATTTAATTTATTTTTCAATAATGATATTATTCTTATAGACTTTTTTTAGCATCCAGTTAAATAGAAGAAATAGGCTTTTACCATTTTTCTTACAAGAACGATTAACTCTTCCTAAAAATTGCTCCTCATTATCTAAACCTGAAATATTTTTTTATAACCTACATCAACATCTATATCAACACCAGCTTCAATTAGTTGAGTTGATATCAATATAACTTTTTATCTTTGTTGTTAATTTATGATAGAGTTTCTTCGTGCTTTGTTATCTTCTCCTGTTAAAATTAATATTTCATGATTAATACTTAATTCTTCAGAATTTTTTTAGCAAGTTCATAAAAATTCTTTTGCACTGTTCTTACTTATAAATTCAATCAATAATTTTCTTTGCTATTTAGAGAGTTTTCAATAATATGTTCTAATAACTCTGTATACTCAATCTTTTGCTCACTTAATAAATCATAATTTACTTCAACTCTATTTTTTTAAAAATCTCGTTATTAAAATATTCATCTCTATTTTTCTATTAATCTGGCAATATTATTTTTCTTCCTCATCTAATAAATATGAAAGATCAGGTAGTGTTGCTGACATTATAATAATTTTAATGTTTAACAATTTTGCATAGGAATTAAGTATACTTATAATTTCTCTCCAAATTGTATTTTTATACGCTTGAATCTCATCAAAGACTATAACAGAATTTGCTAATTGATAAAATGGCATACAATCTTCTTTTGTATTTCCTACTAAAGTATTAAATATTCCAACATGTGTGGTAACAATGAAAGGATAATTTAAAAATTGCCTATCCATTAAAATATTACTATATTCTTCTATTGGAATATCTCTACTGTCCTTAGTGGTTAAAGCTGTTACAGAATTAACAACAGCTATATTTTCTATAACTTTCTCATTATTAGTAAATATTTTTTTAAAGTATTCATATTTTTGCTCAACTAAAGTATTAAAAGGATAAACATAAAAAAATTTTTTTCTTCTATTTTCATTTAGTAATTTTAAACTTAAATTTAAAGGCAGTATTACTTTTTCCACTTCCTGTAGGATGCTTCTAAGAAAAAAATATTGCTATTTTTTTATTTTTTTCTAAGTTCTTTTTCAGCTTCTAAGAAAAATTTTTAGTCCTAAAATTATTTATATCTTTCTCGTTTGATATTCCATTCTTTCTCTATATTTCTAATAGATTTGATTATTTCACTATTTTTCATATTCTCTTTTTTATTATGTCTATATTTCCCATATTTCCAAAATTTTTCATACTTAATCTCTTGCATGAAATTCACTTGTAGAATAGTAATCACTAGCTATAAGAAGAGAAAACATCATTTTTGTAAGAGTAAAAATAGCTATTGATTCTTGAGAAGAAATATGTTCTTTTTCTTATTGATATGTATATATCCATAAAAATTAAAAAAAGTATTGATATCTTCATTTTTTTATCAATTTATAAAGTATTTCGTCTCTTTAGTATTCCATTATTAGATACAGAAATATTTTTTAAATCTTTTAAGATATTTTTCTTCATTATTTCTAGCTAATTTTTCAATATATTCTTCAAAAACTTTCTAAATTTCCATGATGTTTTTGAAATAGCATAGGATAAAAGAAAACAATATTTCTAGTAAGATGACAATTTTTCTTTGTACTTCTACTGTTTCCAGTTTAAATCAGTAATCTGTGCAAAATAATAAGCTATAAATATATTTGCTGATAAAAGAGAGTGATCTGAACTTAAAACTCCTGATATATTATATTTATCTTTGCATTTGTAAGATTTCCTCATTTAACATCTTTATTAATTTGAAATTGACTATTAATTTTTACCAAAATCATGGAAATTTACAATATCACTTATCATTTTATAGAAAAAGTTTTTCTTCAATGCTTTTCTAAAACTTAAAATATTTTTTAATTCTTTCAAAAATGGTTTTTAAATTTTTTTATATTCTACAATTTTTTCAAAATATTTGTTTGCTAATTCCGTATGTTCTTCTAATGTTTCTCCTCTATTATCTTTTTATATGTGCTAAGTATTTATATTTATCTTGAAAATCAAAAATATCTTCAAATTTTTGTCATAGATTCCTCCATAGTATTTAAAAAGCTATTGCAAATAACAATAATTAATTAAGTTTTGCAATAGCTTTTTATTTTTAATAGAAAACAATATTTTTTTATCTTCTACTTTATAATAATATTCTTTTAGTAATTTAACAGACATATTAGTAATTGTCATTTTTCCTTTATATACTGATTTAACTCTTTTTGATAATTCAATGGGTAAATACTCAGAATATTTATATATATCTTTTTCATATTACTATCCATACTGAAGTCATTTTTTCTTTTTTTATCAGATATATCACATGCTTTTACCATTGATAAAAATTTCAATATTTTTCGTTTTCTGAAGTTATTTTTTTCTCAATATTTACTATTTCTACATCTGTTATATTAGCTAAATGGTCATTGGTTCCTAAATATGGAAGATAAATAGCTCTTCTATCTTTTTATATAGTCAGCTATTTTTGGCTTCTTCACAGTCTAACAATAAATAGATATCCCAAGATGGATTTTTCTAGCCAAAATTGTTTTTACTATTAAATTTCCACCTTCTTCTTTTTGATGCATAACCAACACTGTTATTAAATGTTTTGTAATTTTTATTAAAATAACCATTTTCTCCATTAGAAACAACTGCTATCTTAATATCATTTAATTTTTTCATAGAATTCAGGATAATCAGTAATATTCTTCTTTTTCTTTTTTAGCATATCATTTTTGTTTACTATATCCATTATATCCCTAAGATTGCTCCAAATATTCCTAATAAAAGCTACTCTATGTATATTTCCATAAGTTAAATATACAGTGTTGATCACATTATCTTTGAAAAAGGCACTATCACCACTTAAAGTAAATTTTAGTGCTTCCATAATTATACCTCTTTCTTAGTTAAGATATTTTTTTAATTTGCAATTAGGAATATCAGTTATAATTTCAGTTGTTACTGGATTATAGAATATTTCTATATTTTTTTAATACGATTTTCTTCTCCTTTTTAATATAGTAGCTAAATTAAGAGTTATTTTATTTTTTCTTCTTCCTTCTCAAACTTTATATATTGAGTTAAAGTTGGAAGATAAAAATCTTCTTCTGTTTCAATAAATAATGCAAATTCATTATCGCAACCTATTTTTTTGAATTTGTTGCATAAGAAAGTTCTTGCTGATAAAAGCAGACTTCTCTAAATTTTAAATAGTCTTCCTCTGTATAACCTTCAGTTATTTCTAATTCAACAAATTCTTTATAAGCTAAAGGGATTTATATTAAAAGGGTAAAAAAATAGTGGGCTTCATCACTAACTATTTTTTGTTCCTAAAGTAGAATTTTTAGCTTCTTCAGTCTCTTTAGTTTCTTTATTAGTCTTACCTTTAGGATCTCTAAATGGAGATAATATATCTTGAACTTCAGTATTACTTTCATCATAGAAGTTAAAACCTTGTCCTATTTGAACTGCTCCTGTAATGGAAATATTATTTCCTTCTTCAGCAAATGTAGCTCCAAAATTCTTTACATCTATAGCTTTAAACAAGTTTTTATGACATCAATAGTTTCAGTATTTTTTTATCAAGTTTCTTTTCTGGAAATAATTGTTCATATCTTTCTTTTTAAAGTTTTAGGAATTAAAGCTCCTTTCTCTACTTTTTAAAGATTTTATATAAAGAACCTTTTTCCCCTTTATTTTTCCCACATTTTTTTCATAGGATACTTAAATGCCTTATCACTTCCAAAAAAATTCTTCCATTAGAAATAGATTTAGGGTTCTCCACTAAAATCTGCATTCCAATTAGACATAATAGATGATATTCCTAAAATTCCATAAACTCTTTTTCCATTTTTCATTATTTTTCCTCCCTCTTTTTAAAAGAAAACTATATCTGCTGTAAATCCTGCTAATAATATATCTATTTTTATTTCTTTTGGTTTATATAAACAAATATTTGATATCGTTCTATTAATATTTTTAGTTTCAAAAAAATATGTGAATATGAAATTACAATTTTTTTATTTTTCTTTTTAAAAATAGTAGGATTTTTAATAGAAAGTTAATTGTTTAATAAAATTTAAGCTTTTTAGCCTTACTATTTCTCATATAATTTATATATGCAAAGTATTTGTCCAGTTGCAAAAATACTCTTCATCATTTTAAAAAGTTCCCAGTCTTCTTCTGATAAAGTATGATTTAAAAATATTTCTTTTTATATTCATAATTTCCTCCATAAGTTCACTTTTTCCATAAAAAAATACTCCTCCAGACAAAATCCTAAATCAAGTTGTTGATTAGCTTTAAATAGATGACCATTTCCTATTGCTACCATTACAGCATCTAAATATATTTTTGATACTTTTTGACTTCAGTTTCATCGTTTAGATAAAAACCACTTTATAAAAAGCATTTTCTATATTTCATTAATAATTTTTATCTCAATATCTTTAATATCTAAATCTCCATCACTAGCTAAAAATTTCCTAATAAAGAATTGTAGAAAAGAATTTTATTTATATTATTCATTATCTTTTCTCTATTAAGGTTACCATATTCAATCTCATCAGAATCTTTTTCTTTTTGATGTAATATTTCTCTAAAATTAATACTTATTTCTTTGACTATCACTTTTTGAAATTATATTAAAGTTTTTAATATCAACATCTTTTTGAATAAGTAGCATTCAATAAGCATCTAGCTCCATTGGGACAAATATCTTTATATGTTTTTGGAATAATCTCATTTTCTGTAAAATAAATAAAATAATTTCCTTGTTTTTACTTCTGGTAATAAATAATTGTAAAAGCATACTGTAAAAGAATTTCTTCCGTATCAACTAAATATGGTGTCGATATTTCTTCTTGTTTCTATTTTAATAAATATACTTTTTAGATTTTAAACCCATATTATTATTAGAGGCTCCATAAATAGTTTCTCCAATTTTTCTATTGTAATCATTAGAGTTAAAAATATTAGGAATAAGATATCTTTTATGCTCATTTTTAAATAATTTCTAAACTAATATCTAAATCACTTTCAACAAAAATATCTTTTAGATAATCTTTTTGTTATCTTCTAATAAATCTTCATTTACATTAGTTTCTATCCATGAAAATATCTTTTTCGACAGTATCTTTTTCAATTTCAGGAAGTTTATTAGCAATATTTTTATACAGTTCTTTTTGCTTCCTTACTATTGTATTTTTTTCCTCAGGATTTAATAAATTCTTTTTATATCCCTCAATAATTGATTTAGTTAATTTATTCTCTCTTATACTATCTTTTTTATAAAAAGGAATAAATTTGATTTGAGTGTATAGTCTTTTTGAGTCCATTGGCTTTATTCATATCAACTAGATTAGAATAATAGTCAAAAGCTCGAATATAACTATAGTATTGATTAAGTTCTCCATCTATTTTTTTACTTTTTCTTGTCATGAGCTATATTCAAATTTTTCTATTATTTTTTTCCAGATTCTATATTTACTAAAATATATGTTCCATCTTTTTGGAATATGTTTTACTTACAACAAGTTCTTCCCCTCCTTATCATAAAATAAATACTTCTAATGTTTCATTGATCAAGATAACACTCCCTATTCATAAAATTTGAAAGCCTAAAAACCACAACCCCTTGTACAATTTTTCCAAAAGACCTGTTCCTAGAAGCATATATGCTATATCTTGTGCTCTTTCATTATTAGCTACTTGTAATTCAATCTTATCCCCAACTAATTTTTCTTCCTTTATAAGTAATTGGAACAGGTTTTTATTGATAAATTTAATGCTAGTAAATAAATCTATATCATCAGACTTATCTACACCTAATCTTTTTAGAAGCTCCTTATCAATCACTAAATCATCATGTGTAAAGTATAGATATTTTTAAGCAGTTTATTTTTAATCTTTTTCAAAATCTTCAAAAAGTCATAGAGTATTGCCAATATCCTTCATCTGTTTTTCATTAAGATAGGGAGTTATAGTATATAACTTTTTCAAATTAATTTTTTTCTCAACTATCCTTATATTTAAAGTTAAACCTTC
>BNJT01000925.1_pt1 | contig 11103 bp, 14 predicted proteins | sample 8540491 | NCBI WGS metagenome assembly BNJT01 (sample SAMD00202455, study PRJDB9452) | human saliva metagenome | host: Homo sapiens
TGCTGTGATGTCCAATATGTTAGCTGGGGCAAGTCAGTCCACTTTGCCGGTTTTTGATTCTTTCTTTAAAACCGAACCGGTTTATCCGGCGATGTGAATGCCTTAACAACAATCATGATTGCTTTAATGGTTGTCGGAATTTTAATCAATGAATTAATTCAAAAGTTAAAAGCAAATAAAGGGAGAAGATTTTTCCTAAGCAAGTTCTTGTCGCATGTGCGATAAACATAAATCAATTTAGGAGGGAAAGGATATGAAAGCAATCGTTAAATGGGGATTGGTTATCGTAATGGCCTTTGGGGCTGATTGCTGTAGCAAATCCGGTGAAAAAGCATCGTCAAAAACCGACGCTACGAACGGAGGGGCGAGTGGTACTGAGAATGGAGCCGCAACGGATTTAAACATCATGATGTGGGGAGATTATATCTCGGAGAATCTGATCTCGAATTTGAAAAGGCAAACAATGTGAAGATTAATTTCACCTATATGTCTGATAATGCTGATGTTGTTAATCAAGCTTACCGCAGGCGGCGGAAATGAGTTTGATTTAATTTACCTGCATGATGCCTATATGGAAGCCTTAATTAAGGAGGCTATGTGGAAAAGCTGGACTTGAGTAAACTTCCTAATTCCAAGAATTTGAATACGACCTACTGGCATGCCGGAATTAAGGACTATTGTATTCCTTATCTAATGAATTATGTATATGTGGTATATGATACAAAAAGATGTCCTATAGAAATTACCTGCTATAACGATTTGGTTAAGCCGGAAATGAAGGGACAGCTTGGTTCCATTGACGGAGCTCGTAATTTGTTCCCGATTGCTTTAGTGGCTTTAGGGTATGACCCCAATTCAAGAGATGAAAAGAAATTGCCGAAGCATATGAGTGGCTGAAGAAATTCAATGAAAATACGGTAGCTTATGGCAATACGCAGGAAAATATTATTTCCGGTATGATCAGTGCCATGTTGACTTATGACGGAAATGCGGCTTGGGCAATGGAACAATTGGCAAAAAAGGGTGAAAATACTTTAAAGATTGCAGACTTCAAAAAAGACCCCGTTCAACTCGGAATGGATTTGTATGTCATTCCTACCGGCGCTAAACATCAGGATATGGCGTATAAATTCTTGGATTATATCTTGGATGCGGATGTCATGGCTAAAAATTTAGATGAGTTTCCCTATTCCTGCCCGAATGATGCGGCAATTGAAAAGGCGTCCGAAACCTATCGTAACGGTCCTGCATTTGATTTTGATTATAAAGATCGCATCTTCTTCCGTGAGGATGTAGGGGAAGCCATTAAGATATATGACTCTTACTTCCAAAAAAACTGAAAGCCGGACAATAAAAGAGGATGGATTATGTATAAATTTAATGAAGAAGAAGTACTGCAAAGCTATAATAATGGGATTCAATTAAGACCTGAAATCGAAGAGAAGCTGGATGCTTTATGGAAAAAGGGAATTTCCAACATCTGCTTTATGGGAATCGGAGGGACTTATGCCAGTAGCCTTCAGGCCTATGTCCACATGAAAGAAAAATCGGCTTTGGAAGTTTTTGTGGAAAATGCGGCAGAATACTTGGCTACCGGAAATAAAAGAATCAATGAAAAAACGTTGGTTATTATTTCATCGGTTACCGGTACCACTTCCGAGATGATTGATGCCGTGAATAAAGTACATGAAGTGAAGGCCACTGTATTGGGCTTTATTGATACAAAAGATACACCGCTTTATAAGATGGTCGATATTTGTTTTTGCTCCCCTAAAAATGAACAGTTGAAATTCTTTATGGTAGCGGACAGACTGATGTTCCATGAGGGGGTATTTGAGGAATATCAGGATTATTACAGTCAAGTCGATGCCCATTTTGCAAGGGTTATGGTAGAAGCTGAAAAAGCACATGACCGATTTGCTTATGAATATGTAAAACGTCATATCCATGACAAAATGCATTACTTTTTAGGAGCGGGAGCAATGTATGGTGCTACATATTCTTATGCCATGTGTTATTGGGAAGAAATGCACTGGATGCGTACAAAATCGATTCACGCTGCGGAATTTTTCCATGGAATGCTGGAAATCATTGATGAAGAAACACCGGTAACGGTCTTTGTAACGGAAGATTTGCAAAAGAGAAATTGCGCTGAGGGCGGTAAGATTTTTAGATAAAATCAATAAGAATCATGAAGTGATTGATTCGAAAAACATTCCTGCCGAAGGCTTTTCCGAGAAATACAGAGGCTATCTTTCCCACCATTTAATTCATGCGGTTACCAATAGAATTGATGCCGCCTTGGAGGAAATCAGCGGACACGATATGGATCTCCGCAGGTACTATCGTAAAGTGGAATATTAAATAGGCAAATTTCGGGTATTAAGACTGAGGTGATGAGTGAAATTGCGAACCCTACCATTCCCCTCTATAAATTCTTTTGGTTTCCGGTCGTTTAGGATGAGCAAAAACGCTTCCTTTTCGCCCCTTTTCCCAAAGCTCTCCTCGTGGAAGAAGAGAATTTGGTCGCCGATACGCTTTGCTTCCGAGAGGTTGTGGGTCACGATAATCATGTTGTATCTTTCTTTGAGATTCTGCAGGAGCCTCCGAAATTTCCTCCCAAAGGCCTACGTCTTTAAGCTTTTTGCAGGATTAATTCCTTCTGCTCGTCTTTGTTTCTGATACCGTAATACTCTAAGGCATAAGTCATATTTTTATAAATGGAAAAAGGAAAAGGACTGGGGTTTTGAAAGACCATGGCAATCTGCTCCAGTCGCTTTTCTTTTTGCTTTGTCAGATTTTCTCCGGAATCCGGAAATGCAGATTTCGGAGTATTTGTCTTTTACCATAGGAAAGGCTCAGGTTTTTCACTTCCAAAATGGGATTTGTAGATAAAATGGGATTTGTAGGTTCAGTAGACATTTTATTCTCCTAAAATAGTTTATTTATCTTTCGGATATTTCTTATTCCATTCGATTTTACGATTGGTAACGTCCGGAAGAGTTCTCGTTGAATTTTTCGTTTTTATGGCAGCTGCTTTTATCGTTGCCATTTCCTGTGGCAGTAAGCGGTCAGAAGGCTGGCTATTCCGTTTCCAATGAGCAGAAGGAAGAGCATCACCAAAGCGGTTCCGTAGGCTCTGGATAAGGAAGAACCACCTTGCACGAGCAGCAGGTAAAGATGCAGGGAAGCGCCATGGCTCGGGGATAGTAGGGAGGAAGGACTTTTCGCAAAGGCGACTCTCCGGTAACAAAATCGGCGGTGTGGCACCGAGAGCAAAAGCAAAAGGCCAGAAGCATGGTGGAAAGAAGCTCGGCAAAGTATAAGGAAGCACAAGCTTTCTCAAAGTATAGCCCTTGGAGTAGCCCAGACTTTCGGAAGACTGGAGGTAGCTTTTCGGCACTTCTTCGAATATCTTTTCCATACGGATTTCCATGAAGGGGAAAATCATAATCGCCAGAGCGATGGCGCCGGAGAGTACCGAGCGTCCCAGCTTCAGTTGGTATACAAATAAGCTGTAGGAGAAGAGTCCCAACACAATGGAAGGAACGCCGGAGAGCAGGTGAATGAAGAAGTGCAGGCTCTCTTTTTTTCTGCCTTCCTTCGCATAAAAGACCATGAAAAGGGCGGTAAAAAGGCTTGGCAGTCCCGAAAGCACCAAAGCCGTAAGGGAAAAGGCCAAAGAACCGATGATAGCGGGGAAGATACCGCCCTCTTCCCGGTAGCAAGGAGATGTGGCGTCGCTTCTTCCCTATTTTCCACGGAATACACAGAAAGAGACTTCGCAGTGATCGGATTAGGACTACCTGCTCGAGAAGTAAATTTCGCAATGATCGGATCAGGACTACCTGCTCGAGATGTAAATTTCGAAGTTCGCGGTCTTTCTCCCATTTTCACCAGCAAATGAATCAGCGCGACCAGCAGTAAAAGCACCAGCCTCGAGGCATAGAGGGCGTGGTAGTGGAGAGAATGATACTCCGCACTACCCATTACCAGCGCAATGAGTGAAGCAATGGTTTCGCCTTTTGAAAGCAGGACAGCGGCCAGTAAGACGCAGGAGCCTGTACTCACACCCATTTTTCAAAAAGAGAGGCTTTCCTACCATTAAACCGATAAAGCCGTAAAACCACGGAAGGGATGCCGGAAAGTGAGTCCAAAAAGGGGATAGAGGATGCGTCTTCCTTCTCTCAAAAAAATTAAAAACAAAAAGATGCCGCAACCCGGGAGACAAAAAGGGTGGAGAACAAGAGAAAAAAAGCGTAAACGAAAAAAAGAAAGAAAGAGTTCTCCAGCTTATCCGCATTGGGGTTCTTGCTGCTGACCGACACGGTTAAAGCATCCTTTGCCACTTCAAAGCTCTTATAGTCCTTGCCAAGGCTCTCTTTTTCCTTATCTTTAATGTCTCTCGCCAGCATACCGAAGTCAGCGGTGCCGTCGACAGCAGCCTTTACCCCTACGCCGGATCCGCCCGGAGCGACATAGATGGAGATGTTTTCCTTCGGGAAAGAAGCATCTACCTTGTCACTTGCCGCCGCAGTGGTGGAAGCCGTGCTTCCCTTTGCACCACAGGCTACCAGAGAAGAAGCCAGAAGAAGGCCGCCGAGTAATAAAGATAGTTATTTTTTTCATCATTTTTCCTCCCATGGAATTGCATAAATGCATCTTCTGAATCAGAGGTTTTCACGCTTTTTCGTATCAAAGAAGACATCGTAGAAACAGTCCTATTATGGGGAAGATTAAGAAACGGATCAAGATGGAAAAAGCAGGACTGGGAATAAGAGCAGGATTGACTGGAAATAAGGTGTGTGCGGAATGCAAGTATTGGAATAATGGAAAAACATTCGGCAATATGGTACCATAGGGCTATCTTTTAACGAGGGAGGAACTCGCATGTCTAAGGTAAAAAGACACGATCGAAGCAAAGGGTTTTACTATTCAAATTTATACTGAAGACTTTAAAAATGACTATATCAGTCTAACGGATATTGCAAGATATAAAAAAACGCGCATGAACCTAAAGATGTTGTTAAAAACTGGTTAAGAGTAAGAGATACAATTGAATTTCTTGGACTCTGGGAGACTATTCATAATCCGAGTTTTTAAAGGGGTCGAATTCGACTCCTTTAGAAAGGAAGCAGGAACAAATGCATTTACATTATCGCCTCAGAGATGGATTGAAAATACAAATGCAATCGGTATTGTTTCTAAATCCGGGAGATGTGGGGGAACGTTCGCTCATCCTGATATAGCGATGGAGTTCGCTTCATGGATTTCAGCAGAGTTTAAGCTCTATCTAATCCAAGATTACAAAAGACTTAAGTCAGATGAAAATTCAAAATTATCATTAGGTTGGAATCTTAATCGAGAAATTTCTAAGATTAACTATAAAAATTCATACAGATGCAATCAAAGAATATCTCTTAAAGGATCTTACCAACGAGCAGTTATCTTATCAATACGCAAGTGAAGCGGATATGCTCAATGTTGCCTTATTTAACAAAAAGAGCAAAACAGTGGCGTGAAGAAAAATCCGAACCTAAAAGGGAATATGAGAGACTATGCGAGTTTAAATGAATTATTGGTTCTTGCCAATATGGAAAGCTACAATGCAATTCTTATCGGAAAAGGCATGGATCAAAAAAAGAAAGAATGATAGAACTGAGAAAGCTTGCAAGAACCCAGCTGCTGTCAATTGAAAAGTTGAACAATACTGGAATTAAGAGTTTAGAGGATAAGTCAAAGCAATAGATTAGATATCTATAAAAATTCCGGTAGATCCATGGTTATACTTTTAGAACAATGAGAAGATACAATCCCCTCCTCCCATTTCATATTCATTTTATAAATACCCTGTATTCTGTTTAGAGAAACGCTATATTGGAAAAGGAATTTTTCTTTTTCGAGAGAGATAGCTTAAGAATTATAGCATATAATGATACAGTACTTTGGGGAGGATTATTCATGAGAAAACATCAATTAATGGGAATCTTAATGGGGATATGTCTGGCTATTGCTTTTTGTTTGGGGCTTGGCTTTGCCGGAAGGAAAAATAAGGGCGTTGCAGAGCAGACTTCGACAGAAACGAAGTCGGCAGAGGAAAAAGCTACAGGAGAGCAAGGACTTGTGGTCAGTCCTGATGACGCGGGAGTATCGGTAAATAAGGACAGTAATGGAGACAGCTTTAAACCGGCAGACTATACGCTTCCTGTAAAAGATGAGTATGTCTATGAATATTTGGGCTTAAAATTCAAGCTTTCCGAGAAGATTAGGGAAGCTATGAAGCAGAAAGACATCGTGATGTTGGATGATCAAAGCCCCATAGAGCAGGAGCTTACGTACGGATTGTTGAGCTTTAGCAAACTTACAGAAGAGCAGAAAAATGCGGAAGTCGGTAAGATGGGAGACGGCTACGAAAAATGGCAGGAGAGTCTGGAAAGAATCGGTACCATCGGGATGTTTGAAAAGAGCCTTCCCGAGGAAGAAATCGGGAAGATTACAAAATGCGACAGTCATACGAAGCTGGGAGAGTCCAAAGACGGAAAAATACAGCTATTATCTCAGTGTGAAGAGTGATGCCGATGCGGAAGCCGTAGAAGAATTCAAAAACAGAAGTGAAAGTAATAGAGATGAAGGCTCGTCCGGACAATGGTTTTGTTTTTGTCCGAAAAGTCCGATTTGGAAGGGGATATGGCTTTTTTTCCGCCGATTCCCCAAAAACGCAGTTACGGACTTAAGTAATCTGCAGACCAAGGATATTGACGGAAAAAGAGTTTAGCAGTAAAAGATTTTTGCCGACTACGACCTTACCATGGTGAATGTTTTTGCCACCGGTGCAGTCCTTGTGTGCAGGAAATTCCGGACCTTGCGGAGATTCAGAAGGAAATGAAGGACAAGGGGGTCAATATCGTTGGGGTAGTAACGGATACGGTGGATCAGACCGGAGAAAACCGGGAGGCTTTTGGAGAAAGCGAAGCTGATTCGGGAAAGGAGCAAGGCGGAGTATCCCTTCCTGATTCCGGATCAGAGTAATTTTAACGGCAGACTTAGCGGGATTCAGGCCTTTCCGGAGACCTTCTTTGTGGATAAGAAGGGCAGATTGTGGGCGAGACCTATTCCGGTTCTCGCAATAAGAAGGCTTGGATGGAAATCATCGAGAAGGAGCTGGCTAAAGTGAAGTAGACTGGCTAAAAGTAAAGCGGACGGACTAAAGTAAAGTAGACGTACTAAAGTAAAAGCAGACTGACTAAAGTAAAAGCGGTAAAGAGGAATATGAAACAGAAAAATTTTAAAGTCCCGGTTGACTTCCCTGGTTCTCCTATGTATGGGTATCGTCATGATGTACATAGGAGTCCATCGGGGAGAAGTACTGGTAGTTTTAAATAAAGCAATCAAAGTTTGCATGGAGTGTATTGGCATTGGATAAGTTAAAAGAACTCATAAACGGAAAAATCAAAAAAAGATAAATATAAAGCAAGAAACAATGTAAGGCATGTTTTCCAATCCTTTTGGTTTTTGCTTACGAATTCCTTCTTTGAGGGATTTAAGACCGGAAAAATCTACGGAGGAAAATGGAAACAACTTTGTGTGCCCGGCATGAATTGCTATTCCTGTCCGGGAGCAAAGGGTTCCTGTCCTATTGGAGCTTTTACAGGCGGTCATAGGAAGCCCGAAATTTAAGTTTAGCTACTATATTGTAGGCTTTCTCTTTTTGTGGGAGCACTGATTGGAAGAGGTGTCTGCGGTTATCTCTGTCCTTTCGGGCTGGTGCAGGATTTATTACATAAGATTCCTTTTGTGAAAAAGATAGAAACCTTTTAAGGGAGACAAGGCTTTACGAAAAGCAAAGTATCTTATCTTGCTTGTTTTCGTGATTCTCCTCCCTCTTTTTTTAGTGGATATCATAGGACAGGGAGCCCCTATTTTTTTGTAAATTGATTTGTCCCGTGGGTATGATGGAGGGCGGTATTCCTTTTGGTGTTGATGAATAAAAAGCATGAGAGGAGCCATTGGCTTTTTTTATATGCCCGGAAAGGCTTGATTTTGATCCTGACTATCCTTCTATCCATCGTGATTTATAGACCGTTTTGCAAATATATCTGTCCGCTTGGGGGCGATTTATTCCCCTTTTTAATTCCGTTTCCCTCTTCCGATATACCTTGGATCATCAGAAGTGTATTCACTGCGGAAGATGTAAGGCGGTTTGCGAAATGCAATGTGATCCGGTGAAAAATTGTAATGATTTGGAGTGTATCCGCTGCGGAAAATGTAAAAATGCCTGTCCGGTGGATGCGATTGCCTGTGGGATAACGAAGCCGGATGTGTCGAAAGAAACGGTAAAAAGCACAGGCCCTAGAGAGGGCAGTAGGGTAAAGTCTTGCCTCAAGCTCTAAGAATATGGCACGAAAGAAGATGAAGGAGGTGGGAGGGACTATGAACATCCTTGTCGTGGAAGATGATCAAAGTATCCGAGAGGGCATCGCAGCATTCCTCTCGGAATTCGGCTACACTATGGTGGAAGCGAAAGACGGTCGGGAAGCTCTCTTGAAATTCAACAAAGAGATTCACCTTGTCATTTTGGATATTCAGATTCCCTTTGTAAACGGTCTTACGGTCTTAAAGGAGATTCGAAAGCAGAGTAAGCTCCCTGTCCTCATTCTCACCGCCTTTAGCGATGAAGAGTATAAGATTGATGCGTTTACGAATCTTGCGGACGGCTATATGGAAAAACCCTTTTCTCTCCCGCTTCTAAAGGCGAGAATCGACTCGCTGATAGAGAAGAATTACGGGCAGGAGGAGAAGTTTTTCTATAAAAATGTAGAGGTGGACTTTTCCGGTTACACTGCAAAGGTGGAGGGAAAGTCTGTAGAAATGAATGCGAAAGAAGTGGAGATATTAAAGTATCTTTTCGAAAATGAGGGTCAGGCCTTAACAAGAGAACAGATCTTAGACTATGTCTGGAAAGAAACGGAAGAAATTCCCTTTGACAGAGTGATTGATGTGTATATCAAAGAGTTACGAAAAAAACTCAAGCTGGACTGCATTTTCACCATAAGAAATGTGGGCTATAAGTTGGAGAGAGAATGAAAAATCTTAAGCTATTTCCGAAAATGTTCATACAGCTTTTTTCTGTTCTCGGAATACTTATCCTTTTGATTCATCTCTTGGTCTTTTTCTTTTTCCCCATTAGCTACTTAGAAAAGAGAAAGGAAGCCATTACGAATCGGGCAAATGAGGTTTCCGCTGCTATGGAGGGAAAGTCCCTTACAGAAATAGAGAATACTTTGGCTCTTTATTCTAAAAGCAGTGATATTCATGCCTTTGTAAAGAATAATACGGAGAGTCTGTCCATTCCCGTTGACACGAATATTCCCATAGACGATACGGTACCCATTGATTTTCAGAGTAAAACAAATTCCATGATTATCGAGGAGAGGGAGATCAAAACGAATGCGGGAGAGGCGCTAAGTTTACAGTTTATTTCCACCGCAGATATGCAAAAAGGAAGCGAAGGAACTAAGCCTTCAATTTCTGCCCTATTCCTTGGCGATTTCCCTTTTATTTTTCCGCAGTGGTTTCCTTGGTTTATGCAAAAGCAATTAAAAAAATCACATTCAGGAAATAAAAAACGAGACCGACAAGATGATTTTGTTAAAAGAAGAGGCATGCTTGCCGATTGACTCCAAAGACGAAGTTGGTGAGTTAAAGGAGCAAATCAATACCCTGTATCAAAGCCTCTTGCAATCCATTGAAAAATGTAGAAAAAGAAAAAAATCAGGAAATTTTAAAGCTGGAAAAGCTGAAATACGACTTTTTAAAAGGGGCTTCCCATGAGCTGAAAACCCCTCTTGCAAGTCTGAAAATTATTTTGGAAAATATGCAGTACAATATCGGAAAGTATAAGGATAGAGACCTCTATATCGGAGAATGTATTGCCACTGTAGACAGTCTTAGCCAAAATATATCCCAGATTCTCTCCGTATCCTCTTTGGAAAATCTAAAGGAAGATGAGGAAAATCTGGAGATTCGGACTGTACTGCTTCCTGTTTTGGAAAAGTACGAGATTCTTATGCAGCAGAAAAAAAGCTGCATTGCGTGAACAGTCTAGCAGAGGAAAAGCTCTATATCGGAAAAGCCGGCTCTAAAGATTATTTTTATCCAACTTGCTGAGTAATGCGGTAAAAATATACGGAGGAGGGCGGCTCTATTTCGCTTTTATGCGAAAGAGGACTGGTTCTATGTGGAGAACAGCGTTCATCCTTCTCATGGCCGGAAGCAGGAAAAGCACTGCTTTGAAAAAATAGAGGGCAACAGGGAACATAGTAAAAGAACAGTTATTGATACGGAAAAACGATATAGTATGAGTTTTGATTTTAATAAAAGAAAAACAGCAACGGTTTGGGTTTATATATTGTGAGCACCTTTATTGAATAACTATAAGATTCCCTACGAGAGCTTGGAAAAAGACGGGAAATTTGTCTTTCGGATTAAGCTATCATGAAAGGAGGAAAGATGTTTATCTTAGAATTAAAACCAAGAGGGCATAGGAACGGAAATCGGCTTGTTTCACACGATAGAAGAGGGAAGAGCCTTTTATTTCTAAAGTGGACGGCTACCGCTGCGAGGAAGAAGAGGGCTTTCTATGAAAGCTTGGACATCAGGAAGCTTCCGGAGTATTTGGAGCTGCATTACAATGGCAACATCGTTCCTTTTAGCAAGTTCATGTTTACCGAAGAGAGGGATATAGACATTTTCTGGAAAGAAATACCGGATTTGAGTTCTCCCGGAGACGGCATGGTAGAAGGCTGTACCCGAGTGGATGCTTATGCTATTCCGAATGAAGAAGTGAAAGACTATATTGAAAAGCGGGAGATTCAGTACAAAAAGATAAAAAGCGCTCTTAGAGGAAAAGGGTTATGAAGCGGACCGGGCCTATTTTCGGTTCGGAAGACGGAGAAGCCGTGCTTTACAGAAAAAAGGGGACGGAAGACTGGCATTTTCTTACCCATATGGATCCGGACTATATAGAGAATGATGCGGAGGAACTACTTAAGGAAGCGGAGCTTTAAACATCTTTCCCCTTTTTCTTTTTATGGTAGAATTTTC
>BNJT01000779.1_pt1 | contig 11054 bp, 20 predicted proteins | sample 8540491 | NCBI WGS metagenome assembly BNJT01 (sample SAMD00202455, study PRJDB9452) | human saliva metagenome | host: Homo sapiens
CATTGATATTCTCGGGATTTGTACCACCTTATTTGGCGTAGTCGCAACCTTAGGGTTACAGTGCGATTCGGTTGGCTGCAGCATTCCACTCAATGCATTTATTGGATAACTCACCGTATTTGGTTCCCCTTATTTTTAGTGAGTGTTTTTTTATCATTGCTATCTTAATTTCACTGCAAGGGATTGCCAACGGGTTCCGTATTCTTAGTGAGCTAAATCTAGGCGTTACCTTTCTCTTTATGTTATTGGTTTTGCTATTCGGTCCGACAATATATTTAATTTCTGCTTTTACGGAAAATATTGGTACCTATTTAAGCGGTTTAATTAGAGTCGGCTTCAAGGCTTATGCCTATGATGTAGAACATCTAGACTGGTTTATGGATTGGACGGTTTTTTACTGGGCATGGTGGTTTTCATGGGCGCCAGGCTTTGGGATTTTTATCGCACGGATTTCTCGCGGACGAACTTTGCGGGAGTTTATTTTCGGCGTATTGATGGTGCCAAGTTTATTCTTCGTTTTGTGGTTCACGGTATTTGGTAATGGAGCAATTTGGGTGAATGAGCATCTTGCTAAGGGGGCATTAGGTCGAGCTGTAAATGATGTGGGATCACTTCTTTTTGATTTTTTGAGTTATTTACCCTATTCCGGTTTAACTAAAACGTTAGCTTTATTTATTATCACACTCTTTTTTATTGTAACCATTAACTTTGGTATTTATACGCTTAATAATATCGCAATTGAAGACAAAAGCCAGGTTTCACCTCGTTGGCAATCTATGTTTTGGGGTGGTTTATTGTCAGCTGTTACGTTTGTTCTTTATCTTTTTGGCGGTATTGAAATACTACAATCAACGATGTTGTTTTTCTCTTTACCCTTTTGCTCTGTTGATGTCAGTGATGGCATGGAGTTTGTTAAAAGGTTTTACGATTTGAACGATCAATATTATTCCACAGAGGTTTCAGATTTGTGGACAGGTGCAAACTGGCGTAGTCGTTTAAGACAGCTAGTGATTGAACCTAAGCGAGATGACGCCATTTCCCATTTAAAAACAACGGCACTTTTAGCAATGAGAGAGTTACGGCAGTTACTCATTGGTACCTATGGTCTAAATGTGACATTACAGCAACGTTTTGACGTCGATAATAATCAACTGGTCCTTTCTATTGAAAAATGGATTAGCAGAAGATTTTTTTACCAAATTACCTTGTTTGAGAAGCCCTGTATCTGAAACAGCACAAGTTCATCATGCATTAATGGTTTCAACCAATATTCAATTGGAAGGTTATCCTTTGAATATCACGAAAGGAAGAGGATTTGATCGTGGACATCTTGCAATGTTATGAGCGATACATGAGAGAGCTGGATTTTTGTTATTTCATAATTCCTGTCTCATGAGCAAACAGAACTGGCTGAATAATAAGAATAAAGTGCGGTTGAAAAATAACATTATTTTTTTGACCGCACTTTTTAAAATTACCTCTTGAGACAAATGCATAAAAAAAGAGTATATTCAAGCCCAAATTTTTCAATTTAATTCTAACGGAGTTTTTTTCTATGTTTGGTTTATCCCCAGCACAAATGATTATTTTATTAGTCGTGATTTTATTAGTATTCGGTACAAAAAAAATTACGCAATGCGGGATCTGATCTTGGCGCAGCAGTAAAAGGCTTTAAAAAAAGCGATGTCTGATGACGAGCCGAAAAAAAGATGCTGAGTTTACTCAAATTAAAGACGGTACAACAACCGCTGAAAAAAACTGAAACTGTAAAAAGATAAAGAACAGGCATAACCGTGTTTGATATTGGTTTTTTTCCGAACTTGTTTTATTGATGCTTGTGGGCTTAGTGGTACTAGGCCCTAAGCGTTTACCTGTGGCTATTCGCACGGTAATGGGCTGGGTGAAAACGATCCGTGGGTTGGCAGCTAATGTTCAAAATGAATTAAAACAAGAGCTTAAATTGCAAGAATTGCAAGATAGCATTAAGAAAGCGGAACAACTGAATCTAAAAACAGCTTTCCCCAGACTTAAGTAAAACCGTTGAAGAGCTAAAAGAGCAAGCTCAAAAAATGCGTGCAGAGCTAGAAGAAAAAGCGGCTGCAGCGGGCACAACGGTAGAAGAGCAAATTAAAGAAATTAAAAGTGCGGCTGAAAATTCGGCTGATTCTGCTGAAAAACTCGTGGTGAATTCACAAGAAACGACAGAAAAACCAGCTGAAACAGCATCGATAGAGCATGTAGAGAATGAACTTGCTGAAGTTTCAGAACCTGAAAAAACAGAAACAGAAGTAGATTTGACCGCACTTGAAGCCCATGAACAAGCTGAATTAACCGAGCGTTTATCTGATTACTATTCGCCGGATGATGTGGAACTGCAACCAGCACCTAAATCTGAAGCTAAGTCCTAGAGAATAATTATGAGCAATACGACGGACGATTCCCAACCGTTAATTACCCATCTTGTTGAACTCAGAAACCGCTTATTACGTTGTGTAATTTGTATTTTTAGTGGTTTTTTTGTGGCGTTGGTTTATTTTTCTAATGATATTTATCATTTTGTTGCCGCACCTTTAACGGCTGTCATGCCAAAGGGCGCAACCATGATTGCAACCAATATCCAAACGCCATTCTTTACGCCAATTAAATTAACCGCGATTGTATCGGTATTTATTTCGGTGCCTTATTTGCTTTATCAAATTTGGGCGTTTGTTGCACCGGCGCTGTATCAACATGAAAAACGTTTAATTTATCCGTTATTATTTTCCAGTACAGTTTTTATTCTATTGCGGTGTGGCATTTGCTTATTATATCGTTTTTCCCTTTTTGTGTTTAGTTTCTTTACCCAAACCGCGCCAGAAGGGGTGGCTATCGCCACAGATATCAGTAGTTACCTTGATTTTGCTTTAGCATTATTCTTGGCATTTGGTGTGTGTTTTGAAGTACCTGTCGCCATTATTTTACTTTGTTGGACAGGTGTAACCACGACGAAAGCATTGGCTTCAAAACGTCCTTACATTGTTGTCGGTGCGTTTTTTGTCGGTATGATCTTAACGCCACCCGGATGTTTTCTCACAAACGTTACTTGCCGTACCAATGTGCCTTTTATTTGAATTAGGCTTGTTAGTTGCTCGTTTCTATCAACCGAAAGATGATGAAGAAGAGACAACGGATGAAGAAAGTGCGGTAGAAAATCAGGCTGATTTGAAATCACAAAGATTAAGAAAATGGGCGTAGGTGATACGCCCTTTTAACATCATAAAAAAACAGGAATATTATTATGACTCAACAAATTTTAGGCGGTTTCCCAACCCGTCGTCTTCGTCGCTTACGTAAACATGATTTTAGCCGCCGTTTAGTGGCAGAAAATACCTTAACAGCTAATGATTTAATTTATCCGGTATTTATTATTGAAGGTGAAAATCATCGTGAGCCAGTGCCTTCTATGCCTAAAGTTGAGCGTTTAACCATCGATCAGTTATTAATTGAAGCAGGTCTTTTGGTGAAATATGGTGTGCCAGTGATCGCATTATTCCCTGTGGTTGAACAAGATAAAAAATCTTTAATGGCAGATGAAGCGTTTAACCCAAATGGTTTGGTACAGCGTGCAGTAAAAGCATTGAAAGCTGCGTATCCAGAATTAGGCGTATTAACTGATGTGGCGCTTGATCCTTATACAATTCATGGACAAGATGGCATCATTGATGAAGAAGGTTATGTTTTAAACGATATCACGACAGATATCCTGATTAAACAGGCACTTTCTCACGCTGAAGCAGGTGCAGATGTTGTGGCACCGAGTGATATGATGGATGGACGTATTGGTCGTATTCGTCAGGCATTGGAAGAGAAATGGCTATATCAATACACAAATTATGGCGTACTCAGCGAAAATATGCGTCTAATTACTATGGTCCCATTCCGTGATGCAGTCGGTTCTGCGGGTAATCTGAAAGGTGGCGATAAGAAAACTTACCAACTTGATCCGGCAAATGGCAAATGAAGGCTTGCAAGAAGTTGCACTTGATTTACAAGAAGGTGCGGATATGGTGATGGTAAAACCAGGTATGCCGTATTTGGATATGGTATATCGCGTGAAAGAGTATTTCGGTGTGCCAACTTTTTGCTTACCAAGTTTCTGGCGAATATGCGATGCATATGGCAGCCATTCAAAAATGGTTGGTTGAAAGAAAAAGAATGCATTATGGAATCATTGCTTTGCTTTAAACGTGCGGGGGCAGATGGTATCTTGACGTACTTTGCGAAGCAAGTTGCAGAGTGGCTTTACTTAGAAGGTAAAAATAAATAAGGACTTTTTAAAGATTGAAGTGTTAGCTTAGATGCTGATTTTTAGATCTTATCTAATAGAAACGAGAAAATATTAAATATTTTTCTCGTTTTTTTATTTTTTTCTTCATTTTTTTCTATAAAAAAAACTATTGCTGAATTGATTTTTTTCATTGCTATATTGAAGGCACACCGCAAGAAGACGGTGAAATAAAAATAATTTTTACACACATCATACTCACTCACTACTAGAAGGAAAATCCTATGTCAGCAGTAGCATCCTTAGACGAATTTCTCGAAAAAGTGGCTCAACGTGATGGCCACCAACCTGAATTTTTACAAGCCGTTCGTGAAGTCTTCACTTCAATCTGGCCTTTCTTGGAAGCAAATCCTAAATATCGTTCAGAAGCTTTATTAGAGCGTTTAGTTGAACCTGAGCGCGCATTTCAGTTCCGTGTGGCATGGACTGATGATAAAGGTCAAGTTCAAGTAAACCGAGCTTTCCGTATTCAATTCAACAGCGCAATTGGTCCATACAAAGGCGGAATGCGTTTCCATCCATCTGTTAACTTATCGATTTTAAAATTCTTAGGCTTTGAACAGATCTTTAAAAATGCCTTAACCACATTGCCAATGGGCGGTGCGAAAGGCGGTTCAGATTTTGATCCTAAAGGAAAATCAGATGCAGAAGTCATGCGTTTTTGCCAAGCGTTAATGGCTGAGCTTTATCGTCATGTTGGTCCGGATACCGATGTGCCGGCAGGTGATATCGGTGTAGGTGGTCGAGAGGTCGGCTATCTTGCAGGCTATATGAAAAAATTATCAAACCAAGCTGCTTGTGTGTTTACTGGTCGTGGTCTTTCATTCGGTGGAAGTTTAATTCGTCCTGAAGCGACAGGTTATGGTTTAGTGTATTTCGCACAAGCAATGCTCGCTGAAAAAGGGGATTGCTTCCAAGGTAAAACCGTTTTAGTTTCTGGTTCGGGTAACGTGGCTCAATATGCCATTGAAAAAGCGATGGAGCTCGGTGCGAAAGTGGTAACCTGTTCTGACTCGGCGGGTTATGTATATTTGCCAGAAGGTTTTGATCGTGAAAAATTAGCCGCGTTATTAGAACTCAAAAATGTAAAACGTGGTCGCGTGAAAGAATTTGCGGAACAGTTTGGTTTGCAATATGTTGCGGGTAAACGCCCTTGGGAAGTGAAAGCGGATATCGCTCTTCCTTGTGCAACCCAAAACGAATTAGAGATTTCAGACGCTAAAGCCTTAATTGCAAATGGCGTGAAATTAGTTGCTGAAGGTGCAAACATGCCAACCACTATCGAAGCAACAGAGGCATTCTTAGAGGCTGGCGTGTTATTTGGCCCAGGCAAAGCAGCAAATGCGGGTGGTGTAGCAACCTCTGGTTTAGAAATGGCACAAAGTTCACAACGTTTGTACTGGACGGCTGAAGAAGTGGATAAACAGCTTCATCGTATCATGTTAGATATTCATGCAAACTGTAAAAAATATGGCACTGTCGCGGGTCAAGCAAACATCAACTATGTTGTCGGGGCAAATGTCGCAGGCTTTGTGAAAGTGGCTGATGCAATGTTGGCGCAAGGGGTTTATTAAGCCAATAAATGAATGAAAATTTGACCGCACTTTGTGATGAAGTGCGGTCATTTTTTATAGTGAATTTCTCAAGTTGAAATGGGCTTGTGGCTTGCTTTTTTGCTCAAAAAGTGTAAAATCTTCAGGCTTTTTGTCTATATATACAGAGAAAAAAGTAAGCTATATTCTTAAATCACTTTCGAGTTTGAGAATATTCTTTTAGTAATTAAACATTTAGAGGAAGGTTATGGTAACCATTCGTTTATCTCGTGGCGGAGCTAAAAAACGCCCATTTTATCAAATCGTAGTAACTGACAGTCGTTCACCACGTGACGGTCGTTTCATTGAGCGTGTAGGTTTCTTCAACCCAATCGCACAAGGTAACGCAGAGCGTCTTCGTGTTGATCTTGAGCGTGTAAACCACTGGGTTGCTCAAGGTGCTTCACTTTCAGACCGTGTTGCGACTTTGGTAAAAGAAGCTCAAAAAGCATAATCTCGCTTTTTGATTTAGTTCTTAAACTAAGATAGGTGAAAAATATGGAACAACAACGTATTGAAGTTGTGGGCAAATTAGGCTCAACCTACGGTATTCGTGGGTGGTTACGTATTTATTCATCAACAGAACAAGCTGAAAGCATTTTTGATTATCAACCTTGGTTTTTAAAAATCAAAGGTGAATGGCAGCCAACTGAATTAGAAAACTGGCGTCATCATAATCACGAAATCATCGTTAAATTAAAAGGCGTTGATGATCGTGAAGCCGCACAAATTTTAGCAAATGTTGAAATTGGTGTGGATTTATCTGTATTCCCAGAACTGGAAGAAGGCGATTATTACTGGCACGATTTAATCGGTTGTTCAGTCGTAAACTTAGAAGGTTATACAATGGGAACGGTAACAGAGATGATGGAAACCGGTTCTAATGATGTGTTAGTGGTGAAAGCCAATACCAAAGATGCTTTTGGAAAACAAGAGCGGTTAATTCCGTTCTTGTATGAACAAGTAGTTAAAAGAGTCGATCTCACCACGAAAAACAATTGAAGTGGATTGGGACGCTGGTTTCTAATCTCAAGTATGCACAAACGTAATGTAGTAGGCTTTTTATGTGGATAGGGGTGATTTCATTATTCCCCGAAATGTTTAAAGCGATTACGGAATTTGGGGTTACAGGTAGAGCCGTAAAACATAATCTTCTGCAAGTAGAATGTTGGAATCCAAGAGATTTTTACATTCGACAAGCATAAAACTGTGGATGACCGTCCCTTATGGTGGTGGTCCGGGAATGCTGATGATGGTGCAACCTTTACGGGATGCGATTCATGCTGCGAAAGCAGCGGCAGGAGAAGGCGCAAAGGTGATTTACCTTTCGCCACAAGGACGTAAACTCGATCAAGGCGGCGTAACTGAGCTTGCTCAAAAATCAGAAATTGATTTTTGGTATGTGGACGTTACGAAGGTATTGATGAGCGATTGATTCAAACTGAAATTGATGAAGAATGGTCAATTGGCGATTACGTTCTGACCGGTGGGGAATTGCCGGCAATGACATTAATTGATGCTGTTGCGCGTTTTATTCCCGGTGTATTAGGCAAACAAGCCTCCGCAGAAGAAGATTCTTTTTGCAGACGGTTTATTAGATTGCCCGCATTACACCAGACCGGAAGTGTTAGAAGGATTAACTGTACCACCCGTGCTGATGTCGGGACATCACGAAGAAATTCGAAAATGGCGATTAAAACAATCGCTACAAAGAACGTGGCTCCGACGCCCTGAGCTCTTAGAAGGCCTAGCTCTGACTGACGAACAACGTAAACTGTTAAAAAGAGGCGCAAGCCGAGCATAACAGTTAGTTTCAGTTACATCTAGGATCAATAAAGGATCAAACAATGTCTAACATTATCAAACAACTTGAACAAGAACAATTAAAACAAAACGTACCTAGCTTCCGCCCAGGTGATACTTTAGAAGTTAAAGTATGGGTAGTTGAAGGTAGCAAAACGTCGTTTGCAAGCATTCGAAGGCGTGGTTATTGCAATTCGTAACCGTGGTTTGCATTCAGCATTCACTTTACGTAAAATTTCTAACGGTGTAGGTGTTGAGCGTGTATTCCAAACTCACTCACCAGTTGTAGATTCAATCACTGTTAAACGTAAAGGTGCAGTACGTAAAGCTAAACTTTACTACTTACGTGAACGTTCAGGTAAATCTGCTCGTATTAAAGAGCGTTTGGGCGAATAATTCGCAAAATAAAAAAAGGCTTGGTTTTCCAAGCCTTTTTTTGTTTTTAAGTGCGGTCAGAATTAAGACCGCTTCATAATTTCAAAAAACTCATCGTTGGTTTTCGCTACCATAAGTTTGTCGATGAGGAATTCCATCGCTTCCACTTCACCCATTGGGTTAAGGATTTTGCGTAGAATCCACATTTTTTTGTAATTCATCTGGTGTGGTAAGTAAATCTTCTTTACGCGTACCAGAACGGTTGAAGTCGATCGCTGGGAACACACGTTTTTCTGCAATTTTGCGAGAAAGATGTAATTCCATGTTACCAGTACCTTTAAATTCTTCAAAGATAACCTCATCCATTTTTGAACCGGTATCTACAAGTGCGGTAGCAATAATGGTTAAACTACCACCTTCTTCCACGTTACGCGCCGCACCAAAGAAACGTTTTGGACGATGTAAAGCATTTGCATCCACACCACCAGAAAGAATTTTACCGGATGCTGGAGTTACAGTGTTGTAAGCACGCGCTAAACGAGTAATAGAGTCGAGTAAAATCACCACATCTTTTTTATGCTCAACAGAACGTTTTGCTTTCTCAATAACCATTTCTGCTACTTGAACGTGACGGGTTGCTGGTTCATCAAAGGTAGAGGCAATTACTTCACCTTTTACCGAACGTTGCATTTCCGTTACTTCTTCTGGACGCTCATCAATTAAAAGCACGATAAGTTCACATTCTGGATAATTGTGCGTGATGCTTTGTGCAATGTTTTGTAATAACATGGTTTTACCGGCTTTTGGCGGAGCCACGATAAGACCACGTTGACCTTTACCAATCGGAGACGCTAAATCCAAAATACGCGCGGTTAAATCTTCGGTTGAGCCATTACCACGTTCCATTCTTAAGCGAGAATTCGCGTGTAATGGGGTTAAGTTTTCGAAAAAGGATTTTGCTACGAGAGACTTCAGGTTTGTCATCGTTGACTTGGTCGACTTTTAAAAGTGCAAAATAACGTTCGCCTTCTTTTGGTGGACGGATTTTGCCTTCGATTTTATCACCAGTTTGTAGATTGAAACGACGAATTTGACTTGGGGAAACGTAGATGTCATCAGGACCAGCAAGGTAGGAACTATCTGCGGAGCGTAAGAAACCGAAACCGTCGGGTAAAATCTCCAATACGCCGCCGCCAAAAATGTCTTCACCGCTCTTGGCGTGCTGTTTCAAAATAGCAAAAACAATATCTTGTTTACGTAAACGGGCAAGATTTTCCAAACCCATTTGTTCTTCGCCAAGTTTCACAAGATCAGAAACAGGCGTGTTTTTAAGTTCTGTAAGATGCATAATTAAATAATGTTGGAACTAATAAGAGTTGATAATACTGAATTGTTTGAATGGTGGGCAATGCCCTTAAGAATGCTGCGTAAATTACCACTAAAATGCAGTACTGTCTAGTTTTTGTTAGAAAAAACAGGGTAAAATAGCGGACGATATAGAGATTATTATTGCATATTGATTAATTATGCGTGATAATTGAATAATTAATCATTTTTATAATCGAGATAAGGATAACTTATGGCTCTCTGGGGTGGTCGTTTTACACAAGCGGCAGACAAACGTTTTTAAAGATTTTTAATGATAGCCTGCGTTTTGATTATCGCTTGGCAGAGCAAGATATTGAAGGCTCAATTGGTTGGTCTAAAGCTTTAGTGAATGTTGGTGTTTTAAGTGCTGAAGAGCAACAACAGCTAGAGGTTGCCTTAAATGAATTATTAATCGAAGTGCGGTCAAATCCACAAGCGATTTTACAAGATGATGCAGAAGATATTCATAGCTGGGTAGAAAGTAAAGCTCATCGATAAAGTGGGTAATTTAGGTAAAAAAATTACACACGGGTCGTAGCCGTAATGACCAAGTTGCACTTGATATTAAAATGTGGTGTAAACAACGTGTAGTCGAGTTGCAAGAGTCTGTTCGTAATCTTCAGCGTCACTTAGTACAAACTGCTGAAAATACGCAAGATGCGGTGATGCCGGGTTATACCCATTTACAACGTGCACAACCAATCACTTTTGCTCATTGGTGCATGGCTTATGTGGAAATGTTTGAGCGTGATTATTCACGTCTCACAGATGCTTATAAACGCATGAATAGCTGCCCATTAGGCAGTGGCGCACTTGCAGGAACAGCCTATGCAGTCGATCGTGAACAATTAGCCACCGATCTTGGTTTTGCTTTTGCGACGCGTAATAGTTTGGATAGCGTCTCTGATCGTGATCATATTGTGGAATTACTTTCAACGGCGTCTTTAAGTATGGCGCACCTTTCTCGCTTTGCAGAAGATATGATTATTTTCAACAGTGGTGAAGCGAATTTTGTGGAATTGTCAGATCGTGTAACTTCAGGCTCGTCTTTAATGCCACAAAAGAAAAATCCAGACGCTTGTGAATTGATTCGTGGTAAAGCGGGCCGTGTCATGGGGGCATTAACCGGTATGTTGATGACTTTAAAAGGTTTGCCGTTAGCGTATAACAAAGATATGCAAGAAGACAAAGAAGGGATCTTTGATGCGTTAGATACCTGGCAAGATTGCGTAGATATGGCGACTTTTGTACTAGATGAATTAAAAGTGAATACCGACCGTACACGCGAAGCTGCCTTAAAAGGTTATTCAAATGCAACAGAGTTAGCGGATTACCTTGTGGCAAAAGGCGTGCCATTCCGTGATTCTCACCATATTGTCGGTGAAACCGTGGTTTATGCCATTGAAAAAGGAAAAGCGTTGGAAGACTTAACCATTCCTGAATTCCGTCAATTCAGTGATGTGGTAGGGGATGATGTATATGACATTCTTTCACTACAATCTTGTTTAGATAAACGTTGTGCGAAAGGTGGGGTTTCACCACTTCGAGTAGCAGAGGCGATTGCAGAAGCAAAAAGCGAGATTGGCTTAATT
>BNJT01003320.1_pt1 | contig 11051 bp, 16 predicted proteins | sample 8540491 | NCBI WGS metagenome assembly BNJT01 (sample SAMD00202455, study PRJDB9452) | human saliva metagenome | host: Homo sapiens
GTGATAGCTTTTTAGAAATCTTTATACCTGTTTAACTGTCTATTTTTTATCAATCTGCATTTACAATACTTGCCAAATGTTCTATAGCTTCCTGCCTTACTCGATATACTGAGGTGGTAGATTTTCCTATTTCTTCAGCGACTTCCAAAGCAACAAGATCATTCAAGTAAAAAAGTCTTAGAACGGAACGCTCAAGTGGATTGTCCAGCTTATCGATTAGCCCCGATATGGCCATTCTCTCCTCAGTAAGTCGCTCAATCCTCCGGAGCGTATCCTCTTTTAGCTTCAGAACACTTATAAGATTGTTCTCTGTCTTGTTCTCTCTGCTTGTCTGCACCCTGCTATGGCTTAGTGTTGGCTTTTCGATAATACCACCTTCCAGGGCTTCCAATTCCAAATATAAGCCTTTGATCTCCTTGCTTATCCACTTAACGCCCTCTAGTTTTTCTTTTACCTGCTCTGGTGTCATGCCTTGGCCTCCTCCATGATATAATAATTGTGTTGAAATTATTGCCGAGGTGGAGAGCCTTGGCTTTTTGCGTTTTCTCTAGCTTCGCTCGAGGTTCATTTATTCCCTGGGAAGTATTTCCCGTGAGAAAAAATGTACAATGACGGGTGAAGCTCGTAGAAGCGCGTGGGGAGGGAGATAGCCCCCGTATCTCCTTATGGTTTGATAAGCAATTAAGGGATGTTTTTATCTCTCTTATTTCCTTATCATTCTGCAAGCAATTAAGGCAAGTTATTTCTTTGCTTATCTGCCTATCATTCTGCAAGGAGTAAATCAGAAATAAGAGGGCTAAAAACTCCGCTTATCTGCTTGATAAATGATAGGGGATATAGCCACTTTCTCGGCGTTCGCTCGGAGTTCAACACACATAACCCTGCCATTTGTCAGGCATATTTACTGCCACTACCTAAGCAAAATCTCACCTTTTCTAACCCTCGGTAAACCTCTCTACCTTTGTAAAACCTTAGTATTTTTAAGTATGTAACCTTGTACTAACCTTGTACTTTTTATATATGCTACCTTTACATTGAAAAAAACTTCGATACCTTACCAAAACCTTACCATTCCTCTGGTTCGCTAAACATACTTTCAGGAAAGCCACAAACTGAAATTAAATACTGACAAGCGTTATAATCTACCCAAAGCGCTCCATCTTCTGAGTGGTGGAAATACTTATCTGGTAGCGTTCCAAGGTAGGCACCCATTTATAAATAGATACCCCACCTTTTTGGCTTGGTAACAGTCCAGTATATCCTCTGCGTAGTCCATGATTCAAAGCGTTGCTATTGCCATATTTTGGTTTTCTGTTGCCCCTGTTGCCTTTTGCTACTTGGTTGCCCGGCAAAAATCTCCCTCGGCTATCACGTTCCATATTGCACCTTTCTACGGTGTTCGTTTGGTAGAATTGTTCCATTACTACAAATTATCTAAGGCCTCCTAAACTACTTAGTTAATGGGTAGCTTTAGAGGTGAAAAAATCAAGCTAACTTCCTGATAGCACTACATTCCCTAATACCTTCCAACATTTCAAAAAGGGAATTTTTCGTACAGAAGAGGGCGGCGTTCTTATATCCGAACGATACATACCCCCGTCTAAAAATAAAGGGGGTATCTCTGCCTCCTGTCTCGTATTCATACCTGTTTAGTATCTTATAATTGACTGTTGTAACTATAACGCTAAACAATATTCATAGCATTTTTTTCTAACCATGATCTTTATTTAGATTTGTTTGGAAATGTTCCAAAACACTACTTCAGATTGCTCAATCCATTCAGCCAAAAACTATCTCCCTTTCTGGTATAGTAAACAAACTTTTGATAATGCTTATAATACTTGTCACGTTTCATATACTTTGGTCTTTCAGGAAAACCATCGAACATATATCCGCCACGTTTGGGACTCCAACCTGGTTCCACCTTTCTAGCTTCCCTCAGTGCTCTCTCCCAATAGTATTGGCAATCTGTCTTACTTCGGTTCAGTGTTGATTTATGTATTTTTCTGGCATGATCCACAACCATATAGCAAAAGTCTCTTATAGAGTTTTCTGCATCGATTACCACAAATAGGACAAAGAAAGAAGTAGCGATTACCTCCCTTGGTTCCTGGTATACTTGCTAAATCAAAATGATTGTTTCCAAAGGTGATATACAGATTATCTAGGTCTATCTCTAGTTTTCTACCGTCCGACTCAGCTATACCATAACTTATATTCTTGTTTTTCATCGGCTTTATAAATGTCTCTATGGTTATTGATTTTATAACTTCCATTCGTTCAAAAATCCCTATATAGAAAAACCCAAATTGATTGGGTTTAGTAGCAGTGAAACCACAAAAAGAGGCTAGTGCCTCTCTTGATAGTTCTAGCTTTCCACCTCGGCCACATAATCAGCCAGGCCTTTATATTCGCCTTCTACGTCCAACTTTTGGAGTAGGCTAATACTTTCATCGCCCAGCATTTCCAACGTACCAAAAGCGGTCATAGAGTCCATAGGGATAGGCTTATCAGAAAGCAAGCGATCAGCATAGTCTAATAGTTCTAGCTCGTAGTCTGTAACCTTATTGAGCAAACTCTCAAAATCCTCTGACTCTTTGAGTTGAAGCACGCGCTCCCGTTTGTAACATTCTTCAAACGCTGCAGCCTCTTCTGGTTGTTTGTGGTAGTCTTTAAAGCTGTCACAAATACGCTTGAAAGTCTTGTTTAGCTTGTGATCTTCTACATACTCAGCGACAAGCGTTCCCTTATCCTTGTAGGTCAATGAGATTACAGGCTGGCAATATGTTCCAGTCATATATCCCAGTAGCGCGTGACCTGCTACTTGAGCGGTCGCCTGATCACAAAAATAGTAAGTGAAAGTGAATGTTTTTGCTTTATCTGAAAATGTTTTTAATGTCATGTTGTTTTTCCTCTTTCTGTTTTAAGGGTGTCACTAGTAGTTACACCATTGCAAGGGGGTCGGTACTATCTACCCCATTTTGTTATCTGTAAAGATTTTAGTGTTTGTCAGGTACTGCTTTTAGTTCGTTAAGCTCCTTTCTAAAACGGCAACGGATCATCATATTCTTGGAATACAACTCTGTCGTTTCCTGTGTTTGTTCTTCCTGTGGGCTTCTGTCGTTTTTTCTCATGCTCTTCTACTTGTTCAAGTGAAGTGAATCTCTCTTTTTTCCAATTCTCCAAAATCGCTTTTAAGTATTTAAAACTTGGTTGATGAATTTCTGAGGTAATTTCAATAGCACGATTCAGCATTTCAAAGTTCATACCGTCAAGACCTACATAATCGAGTAACTGTTGATGTTGTTTGTCAGTTATACGGATACCGCTATTTTTTAGATTTTCAGATAAACTTGGACTGATAGATGTATTATTATTATCTATCTCTATATCTTTATCTATATCTATCTCTTTATCTATCTCTATCTCTGTCTTACACGTAGTTAACAATGTAATGTCATTGGATAACGTTGTAAGATTTCTTTCATTTTCTTGCTTTTTCTTTACGGTATTTTTCTCATATATGCCGCTTGATTTGTTTCTTGTTGTACCAAAAGCTTTTTGCTTGTGTTAACTCTGCGTTGTTCTCTTCATCAATTTGAATGAGACCGCACTTGGTAAAAATAAGCCATAGTCATAGAAATATCGTCTTCAGAAACGTCTAATTTCAAAGCCAACTCTGCTTTTAGATTTTCTAAATATCCCTCATAGTATAAAAATACAGTCACTTTCTAAACTTTCTAACATCAATCGGATATAAATCACGGTCATAGTATAACCGCCCGGAATATTTTTTTAACCTCTTAATAAAAAGATTATCAAAAAAATTTCTTATCAATTTTTCAGCCAAAAAGTAGATTTTTAGTTTTTTTGCCATTTTCCACCCCCAAAAAAACTTCAGCAAGTCAGAAATTCTATAATAGATTTTTCCTAGTGTCTTCTAGTGGGGGCTGGTATCGTCTTAACCCAGCATCTTCCCACTTTTGGAGTGTCTTATATTTTACGTCTAACTCGTCCATGACTTCCTGGGCTGAGATTAACCCTGTCAGTCGCGGTTTGATTCTATCACGAACTTCAAGGTATTTTTCCACTACTTCCAGAATGCCATGAGTCAGGTCATGCTCACTTTCCTTGCTTAAACTAAACATATTCTTCCGCCCCCTTCAGTAGTTGCTTGTAGCTCTAAATCGGCATTCAAAAGGACAGTTAGGCGCTTCTGCTCCTCTTGCACTTGGTTATAGAATGCCTTTGCTCCATCCAGTAGCTCCTCTTTGTTAGCTGGGATAAAGTAGCCTCTGAAAGCTCCGTGACGTACCCCGATGATAGGAACACCGTAGCGCGTGATCAGACGGCTGATAATGTCCTGTACGGTTCTTTCTGCTAGCTTAGTGAGTAAGCTGATTTCTGCCCCTGTTATGGAGTTCTCAGCCCCCACTTTGATTAGTCTTAATACTCGTTTGTCATTCTCTGTCAGGCTCATTCAATTCCTCCCCATACGTCTACCCCTGCAAGCTGGATATATCGCCCATAATCAGGGTTTAAATCCTCGCTAGGTGTTTCTATCGTCTGTTTGCTTTCTCGCTCCATTTGGGCGCTTTTTTTGCGGTCTCGGTGGTTTAAATAAAGCAGCAAGCCAATCAATACCACGGAAAAGATAACCGCCTGTGTATTGGTTAAATCTAGTTCATTCATGTTACCCCTCCTCATGAATCATCATGCCACGGGTGTACGCAATCGAACTTGTCCATAAGTCCAAGAGATTCTTTTTACCTCGTTTTTTCTTGGCAATATCAACTGCCAAAAGTTCCCATACATAATTTAATAATTGACTTTGATCCATAGGATAGTCATTCTCTTTAGTTATTTCCGCTAGATAAGTGTTTAAGAAAAGAAATCCATCAAATCTAGAAACTTGCTTTATAAAATCAGTGTTACCCCAATAATTTCCATAAAATGACCGTTCTTTCCACTCCAATTCTCCTATTACTTCAGCAATTACCCTCTGTTTCATCCTTTCCGTCTGTTCCTTTAGCGTTTGCTGTTGTTCATGGTATTCTGTGCTAGTTAGTTCATTATAAACATCATCCAAGTCATTCAACACCCTACTGATTGCTCTTTTAGCTATGATATTTCTAACCCCTGTAAGACTTCCTTGTATTTCTTCTAAATCTGTTGAAATAGCTTCTAATTTATCTGCTAACATGTTTTTTACCTCTGTTTCTATGTTTGTGTAATTGCCCTGATGGGCTTGTTCCTGTTTCGACAGCTTTTTAATGTCTTTCTTGCCTCTTACTACCTTACTACACCGACCGCCTCACGCTCAGACTCGCCAAAGTTTGAGAGCGTGGGGCTTTTTTGAGTTGTTTCTTATACATTGTTTCTTGTAATTGCTAGCCTCACGCTCAGAGTCGCCAAATTGAAAGCGTGAGAAAGTACCAGTTTAAAGAGTTGGCGCTCTCCGTATGGTCAAATTGCCCTAAATATGCTATAATCTAGGTATAAATCTTTACTAAAACCTCTTTAATAATAGCTTGCCTGCTTTTTGTTAAATTCGTTTTAGTGTTAGTGTGAAAGGCTTTGCGGTGTGGTTATTGCTAAGCCTTTTTTGTTGCTCTCACGCGCTTCTTTGGCGTGTTTTTTATTTCTGAATGCCATAGCTTTGATTTCCTGATAACTCATATTCAAGCCAATCATGGCTATTACCATATCCTCAAAAGCCTGGTATTGCTCCAGCTCGTCACTTGTCTAGCTATCAATGCCATTATAGCCCCCACGTTCTTCCCTTAACTGCTTCGCGTTCCTGTCGGTTACTGCCTTCAGTAGCAAGTTGTTCATGGTGCTATGCGCGTGCTTGGGTGCTTGTTCCCAGTTCTCAATACTGTCATGCAGTGTTTTTCTTTTTGGCTTTTCTAGCGCCCTCTGCATACGAAACTTAGAAAGTTCCTCACGCATTTCAAAGAATGCTCTTACTAGGTTTTTCTTAAACTCCTTTACGGGTTCTGTATTTCGTAAGTAAGTGATCAGCAATGTTGCTTGTTGCTCATTCAAAATATAATCCCTTACATTTTGCCCACTCTCTGAAGGTGAAATTTTAAATTGCACCTTTCCAAAGCTTTCAAAGTCCTCTCGGTGCTTATTCAGCAAAATCTTCAAATGTCTGTGCTTGATTTCTGCACATTCTGCCACAATACTGCTCAGTGTATACGGCTCTTTCTTGCCGTCCATGTAAACTAGTTCCATTAGTTTGCTCCTTTCTAGCTATAAAATAGTTCATCTATGGTTATATCTGATTTGATTTCTGCAACCATTGACTTAATTGCTAGGCGTTCTTTGTCATTGAATGGCGTTTTCCTAATTCTTTGTTGTTGTATGACTGCAAAGAAATTTTTAGCTTGTCCGCCATCTGTTGTTGAGTTAGCCCTAACATAACTCGATAGCCTCGTAGTTTACTCATAGCTTTCCCCCTTTCTAAAAAATCCCCCTCCATGAATAGATTGAAAGTGTGAAAGGTTGGAGGGGTCGTTAGGCGTCGTTTTATGACGTCCCCTAAGCTTGAATTTTATTATAACGTCAGTTTTAGACGTTGCCAATAGTTTTTTTGATTTTTTTACGTCATTTTTTTGACTTTTTTTAAACATAGGGTTATAATCATCTGTGAAAGGTGTGATAAAGCATGAATAGATTGAAAGAATTAAGACAAAAAAACGAGCTATCTCAAAAAGAAATAGCTGAAATTTTTAGGATTTTTCTTTAAGGTCATTCCAACGAATGGAAAAACGGAGAAAGCCAAATCAAACCAGAAAAAAAGCCCAGCAACTAGCTGACTTCTTCGGGGTAAGCGTTGGATATCTGTTAGGGTATGAAGTTATAGACCCTCATGGGCGCAACAGATCTTGAAGAATATATATTTTTTTAACGGAGATTATAGCAATCCAGATAAAACCAGAAAGGAATATTTTTGAAAAAAATTTCTGAAAAAAATCAAAACTTATAAAAAAAGTTGCTGATTCTCTTAATGGACGATACAATAAAAAAATAAAGCTATTGAAGCAATCGAATTACTTGAAAAATAATGGCGAAAAATGATTTAGATGATATTTTTTTGAAATACTAAGAGACAAGATAGAACTAGCTCTTTTTAGAAATATGGTCCAATATCAATTGTTATCAACTAGATTTCATCACCCAGACTCAAAAAGATAAGATTTTTAGATAGTTTCAAAGGATTTGAATAAACAAAAAAATCCCCACGCTCTCAAAGTTTGGCCAGTCTGAGCGTGTATAGAGGGAAATAAAAAAGCATCGTTAATGTGACAATGGTTAACGAAGATTTTTATAAATTAACTGGTAGTTAATGAGGAAGGAAAAACTATGGGAAGTAATAGAACAAACGAAGAAATAGCTGTTTACACTGCCACGATAATACAAGAACTAGAGGATTATCTTCATCTCCTCCAGAGAATGGACGATGAAGGGAATAAACGATCTGATAAAATAGCGCAGTGGATAGAAAATTGGGTAAAATACTTAAAGATAGAACAAGTTTTTAATCCGCGAAGTATTCAGGCTTTAAAAAGAGGAAGTATCGTTTATGCTGATTTTTGGTTTCAATGTTGGTAGAGAATATGGAGGTCTTCATTATGCAATAGTTCTGAATAAAATAGATGCACGTTCAAACCATCTTCTTCATGTATTGCCTTTGACCTCTGTAAAAGAAACAACTGATATATCTAATTTGAAATATTTTCAACTTCCAATTGGCAACGAAGTGTTTCAATTACTATCAAATAAAGCTTTGAAAAAAAGTTAGAGAGTTATCTGAATTGTATGATCGTTTTTCAAAAAAAGATGGTGAATTGCGCGAAAAAAAGTTGTAATGGTTGAATCGTTAATCGAAGATAATAAAAAAACTTTGGAAATACTTAAAAAAACTTATCGAGTTCTGATATAGACGATTCTTCTATTAAGCAAATACTAACCATCAATAAAAAAATATAGACTTCGCAAGTGATCAGGCGGAGAAAATACGACAGGAGGCAAAAAGAAAATGCAATTTTACTTGCAGAACTTAATGAGAAACTGGAGTATGCTAATAAATTTATCCTAAAAAAACACAAAAATATGAACAAAGATAGTATTGTTCTATTGAATCAGGTTACAACAATTAGTAAAATGAGACTCCGTGATCCAAAAAAATAATAATTCAATTTTTGAATGGTATTGTACTTTCCGATGATACTATGGACAAAATAGATGAGGCACTGAAAAATATTTTTTTAAAAATCCGAGTATTTTTTTATTGACTTTTCTTAAAATTAGGGTTAGAATAGAATCATAAGGTCGCTTGACGACAAAATATATGATACTGTCCCAGGAGGACAATTCTAGCCCTGCTCTTATGAGTAGGGCTTTTAGTTTATTAAAAATCCCTGGAACCTCATCCCTAATATTTTTTTAGGGTGGCCGAAAAAGCTGATTATGCGACCTATAGCATACCACGCGCCACAATGTTCGACAATCCTGAAGCGCGTGTTTTCTCGTGGTTCGCTCAAGCTTCAACCCAATATAAGCCCCATATCTACTAATTTTGTTGATGTCAACAAATGTCAACCACTCACAATGTTTTAGAAAGGATCTCATGAACGAATTACAATTTTTAATCTATACCGCTGACAACGATAGCGAGACAGCTAGTGTCATCATCAAAGGCGAAACTATCTGGGCTAGTCAGAAAGAAATGGCTAGACTTTTTGACGTCGGTGTTCCTGCAATTAGTAAACACCTAAAAAATATCTTTGAAGAGGGCGAATTAGAAGAAGATTCAGTTATTTCCAAAATGGAAACAACTGCTACCGATGGGAAGAATTACTTAATTACTTACTACAATCTTGACGCCATCATTTCAGTTGGTTATCGTGTCAATTCCCAAAAAGCTACGAGATTTAGACAGTGGGCTACTTCGGTACTTCGTGAGTACATGATAAAAGGGTTCGCCATGGATGACAACCGTCTGAAACAAGGCGAAAACTTGCTGGAAAAAGACTATTTCCGTGAGCTCTTGGAGCGCGTGCGTTCTATCCGAGCTAGTGAACGTCGTATATGGTTACAGATTACAGATATTTTTGCTGAAATCTCTATCGACTATGACCCACAAAGTACGTTAACTAAGCAATTCTATGCTGATGTACAGAATAAGTTTCATTATGCAATTACTGGCCAAACTGCTGCAGAAATTATCTACACGAAAGCAGACCACACAAAAGACAACATGGGACTTACAACATGGAAAAACTCCCCTAACGGTCGCATACTGCAAGCAGATACCCAAATAGCAAAGAATTACCTTTCAGAAACAGAAATCCGTTCCCTTGAAAGAGGAATATCTAGCTATTTTGATTACCTGGAAAGACAGATAGAACAGCGAAAAGCTCAGACAATGCAACAACTAGCCCAAAGTATTGACCGCTTTTTGACTTTCCAAGAATACGATATTTTAGAAGGTCATGGGAAAATCACTTCCAAGGTTGCGAAAGATAAAGCAAAAGCAGAATACCAACTATTCAACAAAACTCAAAAGATAAACTCAGACTTTGAAAAAACTTTAAAACAGCTAACTGACGATAAAAAACTTTAAATACAGGTCTGTTTACTATAAACAAGCCCATATTAGCCCGATATCCACCTTGTTTCTTACTTCTGGTACTATCTACCGTCTGACTAATTAAAAATCGAATACAGGGGCAATCTGTGAAGCCCTGGCATGATATAAACCACAATCTAAAACCTTTTTGATAATGGCCTGCCTGCTGATGTATTTTAGAAAGGTTTATCATCATGAAAATAACTGAAGTTATAAAAAAAGACGGTAGTAAAGTCTATCGTGCTAATGTATATCTAGGAGTTGACCAGGTAACAGGAAAGAAAGTAAAAACCAAAGTAACAGGTCGGACACATAAAGAGGTAAAGCAGAAAGCCAATCAAGAAAAAATAGCTTTTCAAAAAGCAGGATCTACTAGACAAAAGGCTAGCACCATAAAAAACTATCAAGAATTAGCCAATCTCTGGTTAGAAAGTTATAAGAATACGGTTAAGCCAAACACTCAAGGCAATGTTAGAAAGTTAATTGATAATCATATATTGCCTATTTTTGGGGCTTATAAGCTCGATAAACTCACTACTCCACTTATCCAGTCCATTATCAACGAACTTGCTGACAAGACCAATAAAGGGGAAAAAGGGGCTTTTCTACACTATGACAAGATACATGCTTTAAACAAACGTATCTTACAGTATGGCGTAACCATGCAAGCTATACCGTCCAATCCTGCGCGTGATGTTGTTTTACCTCGTAACACTCAGAAAGCGAAGCGCCAAAAGGTAAAACACTTCGAAAATCAAGAACTAAAAAAGTTTCTTGCTTATCTCGATAATTTAGATACTCATAGATATCGTTACTACTATGAGACAACGCTCTATAAGTTTCTACTAGCTACTGGTTGCCGTATCAATGAAGCTTTAGCTCTTAGCTGGTCTGATATAGATTTAGATAATGCCGTTGTGCATATTACCAAAACACTAAATCGTGATTTAGAAATTAATAGCCCAAAATCTAAGGCTAGTTATCGGGATATAGATATAGATCAAGCGACTGTTAGTATGCTGAAGCAGTACAAACTACGCCAAACTAAAGAGGCCTGGAAGATAGGGCAACGTGAAAGCGTGGTATTTTCTGATTTCATTCATGAGTATCCTAGCAGTTCAAGACTTAAAAGAAGATTGCAAACACATTTTAAGCGTGCTGATGTTCCTAACATTGGCTTTCACGGATTCCGTCACACTCACGCTAGTCTCTTGCTTAACTCTGGAATACCATACAAGGAACTCCAGTACCGCCTAGGTCATTCCACTTTATCAATGACCATGGATATATATAGCCACCTCTCAAAAGAGAACGCAAAAAAAGCAGTCTCATTCTACGAAACTGCACTAAAAGCACTATAGGGGGAGCAAAAAGGGGAGCAAATTTAAAAAAATCAACATTTCAAGACAAA
>BNJT01000631.1_pt1 | contig 11031 bp, 13 predicted proteins | sample 8540491 | NCBI WGS metagenome assembly BNJT01 (sample SAMD00202455, study PRJDB9452) | human saliva metagenome | host: Homo sapiens
TGGTTCATAATAGCCTGATACAGGAGACTTCAGGTCTGCACTCCTGGTGACAAAACCCTTTTAGTGTTTTTACGCTACAGCGGCGTCAGCCCAGATAGCATTAGTGAATTAATCTTTGAATGGTCAGAGATAACGTTGTATCTATAGATTTTCCCGTTATATATTTTTAAAGGTTATTAATAGCCTGGGTTTTTTTCTGGGTTTCCTACCAAGATTACCGGTTTGCGTGATAATAGATAGACGTCTGCATCTTGTGCGTTAGCTTGAAGTGTGATTGTTTCATTGATGATATTCCTAATGCCGCTAATATGTGACGGTTCTCCTGTTTTGGTAGAATCAGAATCAGCTATTCTGGTGACTTCAGGGTGAAGAACTGATATTAGTCCCTCAATATCTCCTTGTTGTGCCGCTGTAAGGAATGCGCTTACAATCTGTTGCTCATTGTTATTCTCGCGTTGAACGGTGTCAAGATTGCTGTTTTGAATGATGGCACGGGCGCGGCTAGCCTGACGTCGGGCGGCAACTTCGCTAATGTCTAAGATTGATCCAATTTCGGAAAAAGTAAAGCTAAAAATGTCGTGTAAGATGAAGGAAATCTGCTGCGAAGGGGTTAGTTCGGCTAGTATGATTTTGAAAGCCGATTCCACATCGCTGGTTAATTCTAAGTTGGCTTCGGGTAAATTATTATTTGTTGGAAAATTTGTGGCAGAATTATATGAAACGAATTTTTGATTTTGCCTTATTGTGTCCAGGCATAACCGCGTGACAACAGTGGTTAGCCATGCTTCAAGGTTGAAAATCTCATCCTTATTAGCTTGGCTGTAGCGAATCCATGCCTCTTGCATAATATCGTCTACATCTGTTGTCTTTTGTAAAAAACGATAAGCCAACGCCCGCAGGTATGGTTCCTGCGGGGCGAAGGCGTCTGAATCTGGACCAATAGTCATAGGTTGAAGCCGTAGGGTCCCGACCAATTCGATTTCCTGAGGTGTTGGATAGCCGCCTTGAGCATGAATCCCAATCATCTTGGGTAGTGCTGCTGTGGCTTCGAAGTCTAGTAGTGGATTGTTTTTCTCATCATCGAGTTCAATCAATGCCACAAATTTATCAGTACCGCGTAGTCTCCAATATGCAAGGCGAACTGAGCCTGGGTCTTCTTTATGTAGTGTGTCAAATGCTCCTCTGATAGCTGTGTCAATCTCTTTGGTGCCGGAGGCGTCCGTTGAAAAATTCGATTAAGCGCTGCATGCCCTGTCATCTCCTATTTCTGCGTGTGATGTTTCCATGCTTTCATCTATACGACGTTGCAGCGTGTCTGAATGTGACTGGAAAATATGTGTCTTCAGTCACATTTTGAGCCATTATTATTTAGTGCTTTAGCCATTTTCTGAGTTGTGCATGATTGAAGCCCCGCCTCCCGCGCCTTAACTACTGGCGCACGGTGGCGGGGCGTTGCTGCTGTGACTATTTTTAAGACGGTTCTTTAGCGGGAATATAAACCTCCCACGGCAGCGGGAGAGCACGCAAGTCCGCCCCATCCTGGCGGCATCCAGTGGCTTTACCGTGGAACGCTTTGCATTCAACATTTTCAGTGCCACGTGGGGAGACGATGCGCGGCGTAGTGACCGTGGGATTCCAAAAATCAGCGTCGCTGGGGGTCAAAAAGCGAACCGGCCCCCACTGACCGACGGGTATCGTGCCCAAACCAGTGAGGAACGGTTCAGCCTGGGCAGCCGGTGCGGCTGTAGGGGCGTTTGCCGCAATGATAGCGGCCGCTAACGCGCTGAAAGCTCTGCGGAAATGCATGATTGTGCTCCTTGTGTGAGGGAGATGAAAGCCACCTCCTATAAGGATTATCCAGACTGCTGGGTAGCGTGTTACCTGATTGCATTCAGAAGGTCTTCCACCAAGAAGTGCACCGTAGTGACGGCCCCAGGTCTTCCGTGTAAATCGATGAGAAGGGTGCTTCGTGAAATGTGTAAAGCGTTGGCGCGGGTGAGAGCATTGCTTACTTGTTCATATGTGACATTGAACTTCGCGCCTTTTTTTCGTAGTTTGGCTCTTCCCTTTTTAATGCACTCATGCAATCATTTTTGGGTTACTAGGCCGGCGCCGTCTCGGTGGTGGAGTAGTAACCACCATTCAAATTGAGGTTTTGTATATGCGACGAATCGATCGGCCCGTTCAGATATCCAAGCATCAAGTTCGGAAAACTCAGTGGCGCTGGAATTGTCTGCATCAATGACGATCCATGCGGAGTCTCCTGAACGTAGTTCTTTCTTTTTTTCTGAAGAGTGGCGATCTCATCTTTCATTGCTGCAAGAACGGATCGAGGGTCTGTTCCGCGTCTTGATTTTTTTGCAAATAACCCGAACGTTGGCAGCGCTGTGTAGTTGTGGGTGGAAGATATCTTGGCGAAAATATGCCGTTTCGGTCTCCCCTTCAGTGATGATGATAAACATCTTCTTTATGGATCGAGTTTCAATTTTGCGTCGAGATGCTCGTGAATCGCCTAGCAGGGAGCGGTATTTTTTGCTAGTCATTGTCCACTTCTTTTAGCGTAAATTTCCCTAACTGCGGCACACCGCCAAACCGGCCTTGAAGATAGCTCTTTATGATATCTTTATCTGCTCTGATTCCCTTATACTCTGGCAATCCAATGAGTGTTGATTGGCCACACTTATTTTTGTCAGTGATCCATATTTCGTCTCGGCGAAGGTAATCAAGGTCCATGAGGAGTAGGTCATGAGCTGTGAAAATCAACTGTGCGCGTGTCGTATTATCGCATGAGGAAAGATAGCTTTCTATCAGCGCTTTTGTGAGTTGGGTGTGAAGGCTATGGTCCAGCTCATCAACTAAAAGGATGGGTGGGTCACTCATGTTGGCTGCAAACCACATCCATGGAAGAAGTGCTAAGATTTTTGCGCGTTCCTTGAGATTCCTGGCGCCAGTCAAGAAGATGCTGTGAACCATTCTGGCCTTGATGGCAGAAACGAATATGGCTTACGGTTATATTTTCTTCGTCACGCGAAACGCGATAAAGTCTCCCGTCTTTGGTTTGGAAAAAGCTAACGCTTGATTCTGTCGACGCCTCTTCAGGTAAATGCTCTGATATTTCACCTTTTTCAAATGGCCATTGTCCTTCTTCGATTGTGGTGAAATCCAAATGGGTGACGCCGGTGTCTAGTGCGCTCAGTGCTGCGTCAAGTTCAAAATCTCGATAGAATTCTGGTATGATTATTTTCTCTTGCCGTGGGGTGATGAGTATAATCTTTTTTAGGAAACTATATACGCAAAGAAGTTCGCTATATTGTTCGTTTCCTTTTAGCACGTTCGCGAGCCGCCCGGCCAGGGTTACATCTTTTGTACTGTTGTTGCAAGTTCATTGATAAGGGGTTATCCTGCCAAGGGGATCCAAAATTTACTTTGTTTTTCTTGTCGATCGAAAAAAATATAGTTTCTTGAGTGGCTGTCAGTTTCGCAAGGTACTCTTCGAGAACGTGGCCATGCCGTATGGCTAGAAAGTAGGAATACATTGTGTCGTTCACGGTGAAGACGAGCTTAAACAGGGTTGGTTCGTCTAACATGTTTGGATCAAGCATGAATAAGTAATCGCGCTGACGATCGACTGACCTGGTGCCCAACACCATAGATCGAAGCATGCGCAGTGCTTGAAGGAGGTTGCTTTTTCCAGATGCATTAGCGCCATAGATTGCGGCAATCGGGTTCACAGACATTCGATAGGTTTGCTCAGGCGTGGAACCCGGTCACGAAAACGCTGTTCCCGGGAGGATTGCATGTTGAGTGATGCGGGATCTTTGAAGGAGCCAAAGTTGGCCACCTGAAATTCGACTAGCATGATGATCCTTCCGTCGTCTCATGTTCAAGCATACATATGTTGACGGAAAAATCTCCACATTTGCAATGTTTTAGAAAGTATCAGCCAGGCTAGAAACCCACCCCTTCCTCCCACACCGGCCTCATTTCCATAGTCCTAACTTTCCAGCCGCTTGGGGTGTTGTGGAGGGAAAATCGGTAATCGCCGCCAAGCGTCCAGGTACCGTGGGCGTGCTGGTGAGTGGCGATGAAGGAGGCCGTGGCCGTTGCGGCGTCGTCACGCAGGGTGATCAGGTGGTTGCTGACCAGGTGCTGGTGGGCGTCGAGACCTTCGAATATGGGCTTCCAGCGGTCGATGATTTCTTGCGGGGAGAGCAGTTCCGGTTCACCGTAGTCGAGGGTGACCTGGTCGCTGAAGACGTGGGCGAGTGTGTCCCAGTCGTGGTGATCGGTGGCCCAGAACAGGGTGTTGAGGGTTGTGATGATGTCAAGGCGGGGATCCATGAATCAGTCCTTAGAGCGTGTTTCGGAAGTGGTCGGCGGTGGTGCGCAGGGCGTGACTTACCTGCGTTGGTTGGTCGTAAAAGTCCAGTTGCGTGCCCTCGATCCAGCGCAGTTTCTTGGACCCGGGCAGGTGGTCGTAAAACTGTTGAGCGCCATCGGGAACGGCGGCATCGGGGAGTGGATCATGTGGACTGGAATGGTGATCTGTGGGGCGCTGACCAGCGGATTAAACGTCAGCCACGGTTCCCACGACATGGTGGCGATGCGTTTGTCCCATTCGGGGATGTCGCCGCGTTGCGGATCGAGGTAATAGTCGTATGGGCCGTACATTGCGGCAGCAGGATCGGTGGTGGAGATGGCGGGAATGTAGTCGACCTCGCCCGTCTCCCGGTAGCGAGCGTGGGCTGCGCGGGATGCCGCAATGCGCTCCTGCACCCCAGCCTCACCACCGTAGTAGGGCGCGACGAGCTGCATGTTGTGAAGCCACGGCGCGATCATGGCCAGCGAATTCACCCTGCTATCCGATGCCGCGTTCACGGCCTGATAGCCCGACGATGCGCAAATCCCCAGCGCCCCGATGCGTGCCGCACCGAGCTGTTCAGCGGCATATGTGACCGCCGCGTGAATGTCGCTGATCTTTCTGTCTGGGTTTTCCCACGAGCGCGGCGCGCCTTCGCTTTGGCCGAACCCACGGAAATCAAACGTGAGAGTAGCGAAGCCTTCGGCGGCGAGAAGTCGTGCGTAAAACTCGGCTTGCTGTTCCTTGACTGTGGTCCACGAACCGGTGACAACAATGATGGAATCCGAATCGTGGTGTATAGGCGTGTGCAGATTGCCCACAAGCCTGTCGCCCTCTGACTGAAAACGAACTCGGGTTGAAGTAAAAGGTTGCGTCATACTGTGTGACGCTAGGCGGCTGGGTGGTATCGCGTCCAATACTTTCTGTGATAGCGATTAGGCATCACCGCGTTGCTGCAGTGCCGAGGCCGCGACGCGGATGACATCGCGGGTGTCGCCTGCCCGCCACAGGAACGCAAGCCGCGCGGGCAGCAAGTCCGGTACCTCAAGAAAGTGCACGCCTTCACGCGCGTAAAGGACGCTGTTTCCTGCGGATATGAAAACCGAACCGGTTCCCGCAGCGACGTTTTTTCCAGCGCTTCGTCGGCGGTTGCCGCCTCGCAGGCAATCGGCGCTGGCGAGCCGTGGCGCGCATGCTCCGCCAGCCAAAACGATCGCAATTCTTTGGCGCTGTCAGGCAAAGCCACAAGGGGTTCGTTGCTGACCTCCGCAAAAGACGCTTGACGACGCCCCGCCAGTCGGTGTTGGCTGTTTACCGCCAGCATGATGGGTTCCTCCGCGACCACTACATAGTCGCAGCGTGGGTTTATGGTGGTGCCTAACCAGGCGAATCCCGCGTCACAATCCCCGGCCTCAACCCCCGCAGTAGCGTCGTTCCAGGCCACTTGGGGAAGCTCCGGCCGCCACTGGATTGCATTCAGAGCCTGTGTAAGTGTGTGAAGCATTCCACGCCCAACTCCCGTTTGAAGCCCGATGACCAGCACTGATTGTTCTTTGCGTGCTAGGGTTGTGACTTCTTTCGTGGCGGCATCCCAGTCTTCTAGTAGGTTGCGGGCGCGGTGAAGAAGAGCTTCACCTGCCGATGTGAGCTGGACCGAACGTCGGTCTCGAATGAAAAGCCGTGCCTTAAGGTCTTGTTCCAGGCGTGCAATCTGCCTGGAGAGAACGGGCTGGCTCACAAAAAGCCGTTCGGCTGCCTTGCGGAAGTGCAGCTCCTCCGCGACTGCGGTGAAGTAGCGAAGATCCCGAAGATGCACGTCCATAAGGTTCAAGTGTATTCATTGTTGCTGCTAGACAGGCGTTCGTGTAAGAAAAGACCAGCTAGCGGGGCGATTTCCAAAGCCGGAGTGAAACCGCTAGAATAGCTCACTGTTGGTTGCTACCATGCAGCCATGGGCCTTTAGCTCAGTTGGTAGAGCTACGGACTTTTAATCCGCAGGTCGTGGGTCTCGAGTACATAGTACCCACTCTAAACTGTATGCTCAATGCCGCGAAATTATTGGGCTTTATTTTATTTCCACGCAGAACCAACCTGAAGTTTGGTTCTGCGTGGTTAATTGATGGGTTAAGTAATGAAGTAAAGGCGACTTTTCTGCATTTACTTCCACAACGCGGTCGTCCTCCTCCAGTTCATAGATGTTGGTTTTATTGATGCGTGCGTACCGTCTGGTGCTGCGGTTCCATTCCTCTTTGAATAGGTTGAGCGGTATGGCTCTGACCTAGTTCCTAAAGCCACTGGCACTACTCCATTTCAAAAGCAACAAATGCTAGCCAAACAACCCAGGCATGATTGAGGTTTAGGTCGATCTCCTTTCCTGCATCGCGCTGATCAAGGAGTATGAGCTGCTCGCCGATTTGTAGGAATCACCAAGCGCTATTTAGGTGAACTGATTTTCTGGAGCAGAGCTTGTAACCCGTTATAGAGGGAATGTCAGTGCTGTGATGTAAGGTAATTACATGAGTGTAGTTCCTGCAAGTTCAACTGATCCCACAGGCAAGAAGCCAAGACAGCAGAACTATCCATCCGCGACGGTCGAACCAAACACCTCATCTGTCGATCGTTTCCAGATCCTTGCCCTTGATGGTGGAGGAGCCAAAGCGTTGTTCACTGCTCACATACTGGCGCAGCTGGAACGAGACCTCGAGATAAGTATCAAAGACTCGTTCGACTTGATCGCTGGCACGTCTGCGGGAGGCATCGTTGCGCTTGGGCTGGGAGCCGGTCTCGCCCCAAGCGAGATCGTGGAGCACTACGAAGAATTAGTCAATGTAGTCTTTCCGGCCAAACGTCGGCGACTTTGGCGGTGGCTTCATCGACTCACTGCACCCATATATGACGGTGATGTATTGCGTACCGCCTTAACAAAGGTGTTCGGCGAAAGGCTGCTGGGTGACAGTGTGAAGCGGCTGGTCATCCCGGCCTGGGATGTGCAAAGAGGTTCCGTGCACATCTTCAAGACACCGCATCACAAGCGGCTCACTCGCGACTGGCGCATCCCAATGGCGGACATAGCGATGGCAACCTCGGCTGCACCGCTATACTTCCCTGCCGCGCGTGTTGATGGGCATCGTCTCATCGACGGCGGCGTGTGGGCTAACAATCCATCTGTTGTCGCGATTGCTGAGTCCGTGAGCATGTTAGATGTACCGCTCACCTCGATCAGAGTGCTCAACATTGGTACCATTGACCAGCTCACGAACCATCCCAAGCGGCTTGACCGCGGTGGGCTGCTCAATTGGGCACAGCCGATCGTGCCGCTGATCCTCACAGCTGGTAGCCGTGGCGGACAGGGCATTGCTGAGCATCTGATCGGCAAGACTGGTTACACCAGGTTTGACGCCCTCGTGCCAGGCGGACTGTACGCACTCGATTCAGCAAACCCAAAAGGATGTCGTAGGCCTCGCCGCGTCTGTGAGCCGCGACCTAAGCCCTGTTTACACTGAACGGTTCAAAGATCATCATGCGGCTGACTACACACCGTTGACCGGAGACCGACACCTTGGCAGCCCGACCAGCCCCTTTGACCACGGAGGTCTCCTGATGAAGCTCACTGACTACTTCAACGTCTTTCTCAAGGACACTGTCAATCTAAGCCAGGCAAAGCTCGATTTGCTCGACTCTCGCGTCGAGACGGTCTACAAGGCATTGAAGGCCGACGAGCAGATTGGTCACCTGATTCTTGGCAAGACGCCACAGGTACTCGTGGGCGCACAAGACCATCATCAACCCGGTAGGCGACAACGAGTTTGATGCCGATTTCATGCTCGACATGCGCGAGAACCCGGACTGGGCCAACGAACCCAAGAAGTACATTGAGGAGGTCTATGCAGCTCTGCACCGTCATAGCACCTACGCCGGCATGCCGCACTCACGCAAGTGCCGTTGTGTCCGACTCGTCTACGCGAACTCCATGCACCTTGATATCGTGCCACACCTCAATCTCGCTGATGGTCGCGAAGTCATCGTTAATCGTGACAATAACGCTTGGGAATTGACCGATCCCCAGGGTTTCACAGACTGGATGGAAAGCAAGGACAAGCTTGCGAAAGGCAACCTCCGCAAAGTCATCCGACTGATGAAGTACCTGCGTGATCACAAAAAATCCTTCACAGGCACCCGGTCCATTCTACTGACGACACTGCTCGGCGAGCAGGTAACCGAGTTGCGCATGCTACTCGACCCTTGCTACTACAGCGACGTCCCCACGACTCTCCTGCACCTCGTTAAAGACCTTGACACGTGGCTCCAGGACCACCCGATAAAGCCCTCCATTCCAGACCCATCTGGATCTGGAATCACCTTCGACCATCGGTGGGAGCAATCCACCTACAGTTATTTCCGAGAACGTATTCATGCCCACGCTGCCGAAATCGAAGAGGCGTACGAGGAGAAGAACAAGGAACGCAGCATTGAGTTGTGGCAGGGTATCTTTGGCGACGCCTTCAAGGCTCCGTCCACCCTCATCCACCAGCGTGAAGTTCCCGGCAGCAGCTCCCACGGCTGCTTCCACTGCAGGGCGGTCTGGTCGTGCAGGATGAGACGTCGCAACCGAGCCACGCTGTCAGATTGGCAAAAACATCTTGTTAACCAGCTGAGGTCACTCACCGGGGAGCACCGCGACATACAGATAGCCCAACAGCCTCGGCTGGGCGCTGATGGCGATGCTACCCTTCGACTCCGGCTCCATACAGCCGACATACCTCACCACCCCAGAGGGCTGGAACTTGGAGACGACGAGGATTTTATTGTTAAGATTCCCCCTTCACCATTTTCGCCGCCAAGTGTTGAGGTTGACCACAGTCGTTTCCTTTGGGTTTTCCGCATGTTATTCAAGGGCAGCGGCTTTGCATCTATCTCGATCCTTCCCGCGAGTGGCGACCGTCCACTGGGATGGCCGGATTTCTCAACCGACTATGGGACTGGCTCACCGATGCCGCTGGCGGAGCATTCGATCCCGCGACCGCGATGTACCATGCTGTTGGAGGAGTGCTTCACTGTTCCGACGACACACCTACCATAGTCGTACGCGAACCTGGGCCACTGAAACAGTGGCGAATAGCTCGGCTCGTCGCCCATTCACAGCACCGTTATGACCTCACGTACTCGACTGACTGTGACGGACACTGCACGCCCGTCTTCGTCCTTGCAAGCAACCTTCCCTTCGGTGCGGCATCCACTTTCGCGCTGTTGCTGAAGCTCCTGGATGACCCCCGCCTTGATCGTATCCAAGGACGACTATCGTGGGTCTCCCCGCAGTCACCCGCGTTCCTTACCTTGCTCCTCGCCAGTGCCTTAAGAAACCCTAGCGGGACTGAGCAGTACTTTGTGCTTGCCGTACCCCACCCCACGGGCGGACCGTATCACCTTCTCTGCGGGCGCTTGTCTGTGAGTACTGCTGATGTCCTGCGGCGCATCGCCAAGAAGCACGGCACCGCAGTCAACCTCGACCCCGCAATCATTAATACCGACATCTCCATCGAATGGTGCAACATGTCTGACGAACGCCAAGAAGTCACAACCCGACGTGACGATACCCGACCCGTCAATGGCTTCCAAGGAAAGACCGTCCACATCTGGGGTTGTGGCGGCCTGGGATCATGGATCGCCGAGTTCATCGCACGTGCAGGGGCCCGCATGATCACCATCTGTGACCCCGGCACCATCACTGGCGGACTCCTCGTTCGACAGAACTACACTGAAGCCGACATCGGCCAGACCAAGGCCGATGCCCTCGCCAAGCGCCTCCGCGCGATTCGTGACGACCCTGTCTGTCATCGTCGCAGAAGGTAATGTCCCTGATCGAACTGTTTCCCTCTCTGCAGACCTCATCATTGACGCTACAGTCAGCCTCAGTATTACCACCTACCTTGATGGTCTCGCTGGCGAAGGTCATACGGCACTCATTGCTCAGGTCGCCACTGATGCTAGGACAGGATCGCTTGGTATCGCCAACATCTGCGCACCCGGTGCCAACTTGACGCCATCGGAAATTGACGATCAGGCAGGCCGTTCGGTTTTGGCCGATGGCAGGTTGGAACTGTATCACCAGTTCTGGGAGGAAGTAGCCGAAGGCGATGAACTGGTTCCCACGAGGGGATGCTCCGTACCTACATTTCACGGCTCAGCCGCAGATCTCGCCGCTGTTGCCGCAACACTCGTCAACATTATTGGCCTGCACCTCCAGCAAGCAGACGCACCTATCTCAGGAACCCACCTTATCGCCCTGCCACACGTACCAACTGGCTCACGGTATCACTTTCTTCCAGCAGCACAGGACACTAGTGGATAAGATGAGGTTTCTCCATACGTCGCTGGGGCGCTCCTGTTCTGCTGGAACTCGCTCAAATTTTTCATCATGGATCCTGCTAGCCTTCTCGCCCGCATGTAAGAAGTAGTCGAGTGCTGCCATAAGAACGAGGAACAAGTAATTTAATGACATGTTGGAGCATTTGTGAAGTATTGCATTGAGGGTTTTGTAGCCTTGAACATAATATGTGGAGATCTTTGCTTCACTCAGGCAAGTTATAGCCAGGCTGCAGCTTAGCTAAGTACTCTAAAAATAAGCCGTCCTGCTCAAGCTGGTGAGTTGGGATGGCTTTTTTCATGCTCGT
>BNJT01001589.1_pt1 | contig 11028 bp, 8 predicted proteins | sample 8540491 | NCBI WGS metagenome assembly BNJT01 (sample SAMD00202455, study PRJDB9452) | human saliva metagenome | host: Homo sapiens
AGAACCCCGCGACGACGCCACAGACGACACTGACGGCGAGAAATAGCTCTGGATTTCAAACCGTCAGCCAACGCCGTCACAGTCCAGCATTCACAACAAATATCCCTAAACTAAAAATATGACAAAAAAATTAATAAATAATAAATTATATAAAACTACTCTTAAAAAAATTATTTCTGTGTGTAAAGACGTAAACTTTTCAAAGTGCTATGCGCGGTTTCTTCAACCAAAGCTACCCAATCACTACCTATCCCATAAGCAACCCACCACGGAGCCACCAACAACACCACCGGATAACCCCAAACCAACAACACACCCAGAACACTCACCATCAACAACACACCATTCACCCACCCCGAAACCTTCCACCCCAACAAACGTTTCACCAACACCGACACCGCCATACCCACAACAGACAAAAATTAAAAGCCTGCCAAAACATCGGTAACGGATCATACCACTTCCAATGAATTGTTGGAATACCCACCGACATAAAATCCACAACAACCACCATAAGCAAGAAAAAAACGATACATAGATAGCAGAAATCTTATCCTCCCGTTCTTGTGCCTCTACCTCCCGAACCTCAAGCTCCGCAAGAAACACCTCCAACTCATCCGACGACATCCGACTACGACGCCGCAACTCCAACAACTGATACAGCAAAACCCCCGGATACAACCCCGTCACCACAGCAACAAACCCAAACATAGACGGAAGATTCCACGGATACGGCAAAATCCCCACCACCAACATCCCCACATGAGGAGACGCCAACCAAATCAGCTGCGACACAGTACTAGCATTCAGAAAATAAAAAAGACACCCAGTATAAACCGTCCCGAACACAGGAAACAACAGCACATACCCATAAAACAAGACATTCTCACCCACCGGAAGAGACCGCGAGGTCTGCAGAATAAACCCCAGCAAAGGCCACCCAATCAAAAAAACTGAGAAATCCCAATAAAAATCCCCGAACTCCACCAATCAATCGCAGCCAACCACTCTTTCCGAACACCCAAAAACATCTCACCCTCCCCCACCATGTTCCCACCATCCTTCTGCGGATAAGACCCCAACCACACCAACAACAAACCTTACAAGTAAATTATCCGAACATACATTTCTTCTAGCACCAAACAATCACAATAATCACTGAATTTATAAAAAAATTGTACTACTAAAAATTCAATACACGGTAAAATAAATAGAAAATTAACAAATATAAAGATAAATCAATCAATACCAGAGTTACTTTTTACCCAAAAATAATTAGTAATACTCACCGAATTATTGCAGTTAACTCATTATCGATTAATAAATTAATTCTTTAGAGATAAAACCACTCTCAAAAATAAAAATAGAAATTAGTAAAAATAAATAATCACCGTCTAAGAATATTTAGCTTTTATTACCCTTCGTGATGCAAACTCAATAGCATCGACTAGAACATCACCAAGCCAATACGCAACCCACCATGGAGCAATAACAAGTACAGTCGGATAACCCCATCCCCACAATACACCTACCACGCTTACTACCAGCAAAACGGCATATATCCGTCATGAGCCAGTCCATTTCACTATACGTTTTACCACAACAGATGCCCATAAACCCACCGTCGCCACTATAACTGTTGGTAAAAGCATCGGAGACGGATCGTAACTTCGTTGAATCATCGCAGGAATAGCCAACGAAAAGAATCCCGTCATAAAAACAGCAGTAATACAAAAAATTGCCGCATAAACACTTCCTACCGTATCACTATTTTCTTCGTATTTTGCGTTTTTTTGCTCAACTTTAATTTTATAAGCTTTTACCTCCTCGGGAGACATCTTTGCCACACGATACAACTCATAATAATTATTCAGCAAAATACCCGGATGCAACCCGCAAACTACAGAGCCAAACATATACATCCCCAACGCACGTATGGGCATCGGTAAAAGAACAAACAAAAAAGTTAACAGAAAACTGCACAACCAAAAAAGACCTACAGCTATATCTGCGCGAAGAAAAAGAAATAAACAAAAATTAACTGCAATACCTATAAATGGCAAAGAAAATAAAAATTATGTAAAACAGTAAATTAGAGCCCAACTTAGAATCTGATGACTTAATTCGCACCACTAATTCCACGATAGGCCACCAGATCAATACCTGCACCACCAAAGCCCAAAACGGACCCCAACCCCAATACACACAATCCCGTATACGCACCCGCACGCCTACTCACCACCCACAAACTCAGTGTTTAAATCATCCTGAGACAAACCCTCAACCACTCCCTCATCAACCTCATCAAAAATTCTGCCCCTGCGTCAGCCCCTCCTCAGGCTGTGCATCAGCAGGAATATAAACCCCCTCAACGGGATACACATACTCAGGCTCTTGTACATTTTCTGACCCATAACTATCTTCAGGAACCTGAATATCCTCCAATTCCCTGAATATACCCTGAGAACCTGAAACTATAAACTGCTAAAATCCTACCTACTGTGCAGCCTCTGTGCACGAGCCATACCACGACGCATAACATCCTCAACCTCAGACACCCACGGTGCACCCAGGACATAGCCAACCCACCACGGAGCCACCAACAACACCACCGGATAACCCCACACCAACAACACACCCACCACACTCACCACCAGCAACACGGCATACACCCACCCCGAAACCTTCCACCCCAACACGCGCTTCACCAACACTGAAACCGTCATACCCACAATAGACAAAAATTAAAGCCTGCCAAAACATAGGTAATGGATCATACCACTTCCAATGAATTGTTGGAATACCTACTGACATAAAATCTCCAACAATAATTATAAGCAAGAAAAATAATGTAAATGTGCTTTCAGTTCTCAGCTCATGTTTTTTTGCATCTCCTCCTCTCGCACTTCAAGATTATGCCGATACGCCTCCACCTCTTCCGGAGACATATTCGCCACACGATACAACTCATAATAATTATTCAACAAAATACCCGGATACAAACCACACACCACAGACCCAAAAACCGAGCATCGACATACCACGAAAAGGCATCGGGAAAAGACCAAACAAAAAAACATAAAACCAAATGCAACAGGCAACATCCATCCCCAAGCTCGCCGCGGATGTAAAAACCGAAACAAACAAAAAAATTAACTGCAATACCTATAAATGGCAAAGAAAAATAAAATTATGTAAAACAGTAAATTAGAGCCCAACTTAGAATCTGATGACTTAATTCGCACCACTAATTCCACGATAGGCCACCAGATCAATACCTGCACCACCAAAGCCCAAAACGGACCCCAACCCCAATACACACAATCCCGTATACGCACCCGCACGCCTACTCACCACCCACAAACTCAGTGTTTAAATCATCCTGAGACAAACCCTCAACCACTCCCTCATCAACCTCATCAAAATTCTGCCCCTGCGTCAGCCCCTCCTCAGGCTGTGCATCAGCAGGAATATAAACCCCCTCAACGGGATACACATACTCAGGCTCTTGTACATTTTCTGACCCATAACTATCTTCAGGAACCTGAATATCCTCCAATTCCTGAATATATTCAGGTACCTGAACACCACCAGGTTCCCGAACCTGTGCTCCACTATCAGACGTACCAAAACCGGCAGTCTCACCGGCTGAGTCAGGAGACGGCACAGGATGTGCAGGAGCACCCTCAAAATTCAAAAGCCTATCCACCACATACTTCTTCGCCCCATCAGACACAGCCACCAAACCAGCATTCGTCGTAGAATTCAACGCTAGAGGCTTCCAACTAGGCGAAGGATGAGCAACACCAGGGTGCCCTAAGCCCATCTGCCGATAAGACCCCAAATACCCAGGAGCCTTCAACGGCTGCCCCAAAGAACCGACCTTCACATCCTCCAACTTATGATTCTTCGGACCGAAATTACCCACTTGGCTCAATGTACCTCCGGACAAGAAGTTATACACCTTATCCCCACCCGATGTAGATTACCTGACAGACCAGCCCACAACTCACCATTAGCCACGCTCATACCGCCAGCTAGACCAGCCTCCAAACTATTCTGCCTAAAACCACCAGGCCTGAAACCCAAATAATTCCCGATAGAACCAGCAACAGGCTTCACCGAACCACCCAGTATATTACCCGTAGCCCCAGTCGCCATCTGGTTAAACAATTCGCCAGTGTTAAATGGCTCAGGAGTAAGACCCATCAAAGATTGTCCTGTATACGACACTCCGTTCACGGCGGCACCAGTGGCACCATTTACCGCAGCATTGGTGCCTACAGCTTTCAACCGATCCAATTTTGAAGGATCCTTAGCCACAGACATAGACTTATCAACCTTCGCTGCATCAGAAGTACCTTTAGCACCAGCCGTCTGCGTACCCCGCGACGAAGCTGAAACAGTAGAAGCAGGCGGAACCTTACCCACCTGGGCAGGGCCAACAGGCCTCAAGCTTGAAGCACCCTTCGGCCCGGTGGCCACGAGAGGAACAGCTTTCCCTTGGTTGGCGGACACCGTTACCGTCCGCGTAGGGATCCCTGAACTTACACTGGTAGTAACACCCTTAGAACCAGCGGCGACTACCGGTACATTTTCCCATGCCACCGCCGTTGGGGACGCCGAAGTAAGTTTCGACTCCACGGTTGCAGCGCGAGTAGCAGTATTTGAAGAATTGATGAGTTTAGAGCCCTGCGGAATGAACTTGGTCTCCGCAGCAACTATGCGCTCACTCGGCTGAACCACAGATGCCGTAGAGGGCGCAAAAGTACCGCGAACTTTAGAAGCTCCCTGCACGACCTTAGGCACCACCCACGTCTCAACACCATAGGCGACACCATAAGAAGCAGCGGCTGTAAAGCCTCCAGAAACGCCTCCAACAACGGCTGATAAGGCCACATCACCAGTGTCAACGTATCCGTCGCTCTTCAACGAAGCATCAGAGTTCAACGTTATTCCGGCGCTTATAGTACCACCGGATACGACGCCCGCTACAATTGCTGCACTTAAACCGGGAATAGGTATGGAAATAACAGCAGCAACTACGCCAACCGCGATAAGCACATGTGATACCTCTTGACGGTTCCTGCTCAGCCATCCGTTAAACTCGTGTCTTTTGCGAGTTCAACAGAAACCTCCGTCGTCCCCCACGGATCCACCATGTTCATTGGGTTAGACCCCACGAAAGAGTATGCATCTGCGAACCACGGTGACCCGGTTACCGGCGCCAGCGGGTCAGTGGAGAGAAAACGCTTGGAGGCTCCATCAAAAGTGCGAGCGCCCATCACGTCTAACCCGGCGACCCGCACGCTGCCTGCACCCGTGAAAGAAACCCCGGCAGGCAGCACCTGGTTAAGCGGATCAGAACTTCCGAAGCCAGGCATGTGAGCCATACCTGAGAGGTCGGGCACGCCCCATGGATTAAACCCCTGTGGAACGCCCACTTGGGAGAACCCACCGTCATTTTCCGGGGCAGGGACAGCTCCCACACCCAAAACCTGTGGGGTATCAGAGAGCGAATCCCACAGCACTGGTACCGAAACCCTGTCAGCACCGGTTACCTGCGCCAACTCACCCGCAGCATCAGTCACCAGACGTACCCGGGACGCCACACCGCGCACACCCAATACCTCTGTGTGGAAGGCATCAGAATTTGACGTAGTTGTCACCGAGGAGAGACCGCCCCATACTCCCCACTCATACTCGCGGGAAGTGCGAATACCCTGATTTGAGGCAGTATGCTCACGTACACGGTATCCGGCGGCATCATACTCATAGGTTGTTGTGAGGCGATTAATAACTTCACGGTGCAGCCCCACAAACTCCGGGGCGATAGCGGCTGCGTACTCCAGGGTCTCGGTCTGAACCAGCTGGTTGAGAACGTTATATTCAAAGGAGCGTTCGCTCAGGAGCGTGCGTTCCTGCGGCTCTGCATCTTCCAGATCGTCCAGGCGGTAAAGCTTCTCGGTCATCATCAGACCGTTGTCGAAGTCCACTCATATTCATGGTTACCCTCGCGGGCACCTACCAGCTGACCTGCGGCGTCATAGGAGTACATCACGAGGGATTCGCCGGTCTGAACCCCCACAACACGGCCCTCAGCATCACGGGTGATCTGGGTCCGCTCAGTAGGTACAGTGAGTCCCTGATTCTTGGTATTGCTCACAGCGTTAGAGTCGTTTTCGGCCGCCAAGCTCTTACCGTATTCTGAAACCCGCCCCGATGCGTCAAACTGCCAGGTAGAGACAATATCCCCTACCTGCGCACGAACAAGCTGCCCCATCACGTCATAGGAATAGGTGGAAACAATGGGCTCGCTCTCACCTATGCTGCGGGTTTCGCGGCTCACCACATGACCAGCGCCATCGTATAGCACCTGTGAGGTACCGTAAGGGGTCACGGTACTCGTGCGGTTACCATCGGCATCGTAAGCATATGTGAGCGTGTAGGCACCCGTTGAGACAAAGGCATTGAGCGCCCGTACCTGGCTCTCAACATCCTTAAGTTCAGATATCTTAGGCTCTTCATTCGGTACCTGCGGGTCAATGACTGCGCTTCGGGAACGCTTGATGAGCTGCCCGGCGGAGTCGTACTCGTAACGGTGCTCAACATAAGCTTCTGCTGGCGCGCTGGTATCAAGAGCCTGAGCCGTCGCGTAGTCACGCACCCACACGATGCGTCCCCGGTTCTCGCTACCGTACTGGGCAATACGCACACCATCGCAGAAAGCATACCGAAGCTCGCCACCGCGTTTGTAGTCGTACTCATAGGTGCGCTCATGCACGCCATCAAAAGCGCGGATCAGGCGGCCAGCCGCATCATACCCATATTCATACGCAGTACCCGCCGCGTTAATGGTGCGGGTCAGACGGTTCAAAGCATCATACTCGTAGCGAGTGACCTGCCCTGTGGAATCCATAACCTGCGAAATATTGCCTGCAGCGTCATACTTCATATGGGTGCGGTTACCCAGCCCATCAACGGTCTGAATCAGTTGACCAGCAGCATCATAGGTAAAACGGCGATAACCGTACGTGTTATCACGCAGACCCACCAGACGACCGCCCAGATCATACTCATACCTGGCGCTGCGGGCACCTTCGCCACTTTGATAACCCGACCTGCGGCGTCGTAATCAATATGTTCCGTAGAGCCATCTGGCAGAATGCGTTTCACCACTTGGGATGCGGCATCATACACTAGGCGCGTGACAGCCCACTGTGTGGGTTCAGAATCTTGTGTCGCTTCGGAAGATGACTTCGGTTCATCAAGGCCCATCGCATACTGCACCAGTCGGCCAGCAGCATCATATTCATAGGTTTGCACGCGCCCGGCAGGTGAAACCACTCGCACTGGGCGGCCCGCAAGATCACGGACAATGCGGGTTAGGCCGCCCCTCGCATCCACAATTTCAACGGGGTTACCGGCGTGATCGTAAGTGATGAATTCTTCAGCATCGGGCTTCTCAGAAGACCCTACTGTAACCCCCGTTTTCTGAGCGACGACGCGACCAAAAACATCAACCTGTTTAAACGAGGTACCGTAGGCGCTTGTGGTCCTTTCCAAACCATGCTTACGGTCTATGTCCTGCTTGATCTTAACCCCCGTGGGATCAGTTTCAGAAGTCCGGTTCCCTACAGGGTTGTAGGTGTACCGAGTCACACCACCTAAAGGATCAATAGCGGCAATAAGTTGGCGGATTCCGTCATATTCATAAGTCCATGTTGCCCCTGATGCCTCAATAACCTGGGCCAAGTTGCCTGACTGATTATAAATATTCTGGGTAGTGCGACCTAACGGGTCGGTAACAGAGGTAATTTCCCGAGCCCGGTTATAGGTCAGAGTAGTAACATTTCCGTAGGGATCCGTCACCGTATGAGGCAGATTTCCTCGTTCCTGATCGCCGGTGATATCCGTGTTTTCTAGAGCGGCAAAACGTTGAGCAGCACGCAAAAGTGCAGGTACTTGTGATGTCTTTGGTGCTTCTTGGTATGCGAAACTCCACCGGGCACCGGTAGCTTCTTCGAAGCTGGAAATCATGCCAGCGGCGTTATATCGGATACGGAGAGACCGACCCAACGGATCGATGACCTGTGTTACGCGCCCAGCACCGTCACGTACCAGAGTAGTTGTGTTTCCCACACCATCCGTCACGGTCTTCAAATCACCATGAAGATCATAGGTCATGACGGTGCGCACTCCGGTAGGGTCTATGGTCTCCATAAGACGACCGTGTTCGTCCCAGATCAACTGGGTTTTTGCCCCGTTACCCGCAATCACGGCTGAGGGATTGGGGTTCACCGAATCTGCATATTCATACAAAGTATTGATGGGGGTGCCTAGGTTCAGGGTGTCCCGAGCATCACAGACCGAAACCCCGGTGATGCGGTTATATTCGTCCCAGCTATAGGTGTAGTCGGTTCCTTCTGGGGTACGCTCGCGGACGAGGCGGTCACACCGGTCAAAAGAGCGGTTGGTAATAGAACCGTCACGGTCAGTAATACTGATTCGATTATCGCCAGTCCCGTACCGAATACTGTAGCGTTTTCCGTTCCCATCCATGACACCTATGAGTCGCCCCTTAGGGTCGCTGTAAAAAATATTCACCTTCAGGCCGGTCTCAGCCTGGGCAACAGTTGTCACACCCTCAGATGTGTAGTTATACGAGATATCATCATCATATTCCGTATGCTGACGGATCACACGTCCATTGCCGTCGTAGGTATTCGCAACCTCAACATGCCCGTTAACATCAGTCACCTCGTGGATCAGATGCTCCGGGGTGTGGGTATATGTACGGGTACCATTCATCTTCTCTACAGCGCAGAGGTGACCCGCAGCGTTCTCCCCTTCAGGGGCATAACGATACCCAACGGCAGCTTGGGGAGCACCCGCGCTCTCACCCGCAGTATTGTACGCATAAGCCTGAGTAGGGCGTAACCCACCAGCAGAATCCAGCTCATAATCCAGATGAATAGCCCGATGTGCCACAGGATGCACGAGGTCTGTAATAACACGCTGAGATCCACCCTCAGGCTCAATAATCACGGTAGCGTACACCGGAACCATCGCATCGCTCAGGTGCCCATCCGCAGTACCAACCCATGCACCTGCCGAGTTATACACGTGACGCGCGTGTTTATTGTCTTCAATGATCCAGTAATGTGGCGTGGAGGCCAATTCTTCACGTACTTGTGAGAAACCTGTTTCCTCATAGGTATTTTGGGCAAGTTCCGCCTTGCAGTCGTGCACCTGTTCAACTGCCTGCAGCCGCATCTGCGTGATCCACTCATACAGTTCGTCGTTAGGCAGTACTTTGGTGAGCCACCAAGGCTCCTGCGGGGTTCGGTCATATCCGTCACCCGAACGGCTAAAGTGTAGAATACGACCGTCTTTGGTGTACCACTGAGCACTTTCTGAGGTGAAGTTAAGGCGGGTATCAAGTGTCGAACACCACCCAGGCCCAAAAATTCCTGAAGGAAGTATCTTTGGGTGTGCCACCGTAAAGCTGTTATACATGCGCTCCAAGGATAAAGCAGTGGCGGCAGTATTATCGAACGCTAAATCAAGCTCGTATTCAATAAAGTTACCCGTCGCAATATTAACCGGATCGTTACGAAACCCTGAGCTAGGGTAAGCGCCCAAAACACCCGCCGAAGGCACATAAGGGAGCATATGTTTTGTCGGAAGCTTTTTAAGATCTTTATCGTTTACAAATACGCTACTCTCAACAGAGTGTAAAACACGCGGATCTGAAAGCTTGGGATTTGTTTTGCTAAGCTCACCCTGACTTCCAGCCTTCCAGAGTTCTTCCCCAATTTTTCCGGCGCGAAAAGCCTCTACAAGATTATCTTGAGACCAGACATAAACAGCAGCGATGAGATCTGTTGCGTCAAGTTTCCCCCCAATCAGTACTGCTTTTAAAAGTTTCGTAAGAGGACTTCATCGCATTATAGTCTTGCTCTACACGAGGGCTCATGCCCTTAATCACGTTGTAATATTTAATAAGGTGCTCAGGAATACCCGAAACCTTACCATGAGCCAAATCGCTCATATTTATATCGTCTGCATTTGCCTTATATGTAACAAATGACTCGGCTTCTGGTCCTTTGTCGCCCTTAAGATTAGTCCGTATTTGAGAAACTTTTTCGTTATACTTCCCCAAAGAAGTTGAATTATATACTTCATAATGAGGACGAGGCTGCGGCTCAGGCCGAGGAGGCATAGTATCTGTGACTTTTAAATGGCGATGCTCCGGCTTTACAGGTTTATTATCACCCGACCTGTAGTTGTACCTGATAATCTCAAAGGAATGTTGCATAGAATCCCAATCAGCCGCCGCGTCACGAATACGAACTTCCTCATGGGCAGCAGCAATATATTTTTTCATATTATCTTCGGCATTCCGAAGGGACTCAATGAGCTCTGATCCCATCTCAATGAGGCTGTCAGCATTACGAGAAAACAATGAACCATAAGGGCCTTCAAGTTGCTCTTTTGCATATTCTGTAACTTTATTACGCTCCCGCATTTGGTTTTCAAGCGTTGTTTTACAAACCCGGAAGGCGGCTTCAAGTTTCTCAGCTTCTGCAAAATTAAACTTAACAGGGTCGGTATTCGCGTGCATAGGCTACCTTTCTCTTATCACCAGCTAATAAGGACTGGACACATGGCATATTCCGCAGCGTCCCAGCGGGTGACCAGGTAGACATCTCAGAACATCTTAAGAATGTTCATAGTGGTTGGTTTGTCATCAAGCCTACACCATACATCATTCAGCACCACTATTATACGAAGGTATCAGCCAAGAACCTAGAACATTGATCAACATATTTTAATGACCCACAATTACTTTCTTGGTAATATTTTGAGTCTTCAAGTATAGTCACACTTCTGAAACGTATGGGCGGGGTTAATACAGCTTCGCCCATACACCTTATAAATACCGCTCAGGACTAACGCCTTCCCGCTAGTTTCCGCCGTTAAAGCTAAAGACCCGAATACGAGTGCAGGCCCGAGAAGAAAATA
>BNJT01002260.1_pt1 | contig 11016 bp, 13 predicted proteins | sample 8540491 | NCBI WGS metagenome assembly BNJT01 (sample SAMD00202455, study PRJDB9452) | human saliva metagenome | host: Homo sapiens
AAAGAAAAGCCATGATGTAATTCTACATTTTACATCATGGCTTTCTAGCTATTCGGGCAAGATGTAGCACAGAATTAGGGCGGTAGAATGCTAGAGCTATTTTATACAGCTTAAGGTTTGAAAATCGGCGCACGCACTTCCCCTATCCTTTTAACAGCTCTTTATATATTCCTTATATAATGCCTGACTAAAGGCCTCTGACTTTTACATTATTGACCCCGTCTACCTTTGCTCCAAAATCCACAAGATACCTGATAACCTCTTCATCGCAGTACCTTACTGCAAGTAAGAATGAAGGATTACCTTTTACATTCAGATTTGCTCCCTTTTCCACCAGCCACTTTACAGAATCAAAAGTTTTTCCATAATAAGGGCAAGGTCTAAAGGGAGAGTCTTGTATATTTACCGAGTTTTTATATCCTCTTCTATATCGAAGCCTCAGATAAATGCTTATCTAAAAGCCAATGTATCTCCGTTTATAATATCACTTACAATCCCGGAACAGATTCAAAAATCTCCTATGTCTTTTTATTGTAATCATCTGCAATCTCCTGTGATTATTATCTGTTATAATTTATTTCGCCTAGCGGAATTGGGTTAGGGTTTAAGATTACCCAACTAACTGCAAGCTCGCATAATCTTGTAATTACACCATCCTCAGCCAAACCTTTTTCCATCTATCTTTGAAATAAGCACCTTACTCTTCTATCTCCTTCTCTGACAGCGCATTTCCTTCTGCAAAATGAACCGGCAGCGAATTTAGCATATTTTCATAACTCCCTATCCCAGTTTATTCCACCGTTTCTGTTAATTTCATCGTCCACCCTGCCTGTTATGCGGATAACCTCCCCTGCACCGTTCTTGCTGCTCCTGTCGATGGAATTAGTAAATCCCAAAGCTCATTATACTGCTCCTTCCAAGTGCTCCCCTTTACAAGAATTGGAGAAACGCCGTCATGTATTATTCTTTTTGCCACAGGCTTTGCACCAAAGATATTGTAGAGCTTTGACAGGGCTGTATCTACATCTTCACAGGAAGCTTCACTAAAGTTATCCCTGTGGAATTCAAAATCCTTACCGATTATTTCTACTTTTTCTGCCATCTCAGGCGTAATTTCTACACCTGCCTTTATTAACATTTCTGCTATTTGGGCCATAGGCACTGCCCTGAGTCCTCCGCACACTGTAAGAGCGGCTAGTAGAGGAGTTTCGCCTCTTTCATTTTTAGCATTGACATCTGCACCCTTTTCAATCAAAAAGCGTACTGTATTAGGGCGGAAATACTCTGCTGCCATATGAAGCGGCGTATTTCCATATCTATTTGGCTTTTGTATATCTCCTCCCAGCTCATAAAGCAATTTTACTGTATCCATGCCAAAGGTTGCCTGACTGTACAAAGGTGTGCAGCCATAATAGTCAGGTATATTTACATCAAGGCCCTGCTTAACGAGCCAGATAACTAGCTCGTCAGGTACACCCTTGTAATGAAGTGCAGTGTGCAGACCGAATTTTCCATCATAGGCAGTAAGCTCACATTTATCATAGACAGCTTTAAGTGCTTCAATATCTCCGGACTTAATAAGCTCATCAAAGTCTTTTGGCAGGGTAACTCTTTTCTTAGCTATTATTCTTCTCCTTAGCTTTTATTTAAATCATTTGTATTACATCCTTTATATCCTTTATCAGTTAGTAAGTTATAATATACATTTCATTAGCATAAAAACATCGATTTCTACTTACAAAATTATTCCTGCTCGTTATAGGATCCCAAGTACCCTTCTCTACAGTTTCTGCAAGCATATAATATGCGTCTAAAAATATAAGATTTCTCCCATACACCCAAAATGGAAGATTAACATTAAGCAGTGGCAATTTTGCAGAGAAAATTTCATCTATAATTCCCTCTCCAACTTTTTATTTTTGGCCTTCCATTATATAAAACTCAGTTCCGCAGACTAATCCGGAATAATCAACCTCTTCATAAATTTATTATTTCTTTTTAGCCACAAAATAATATCTATGAATTTTTCCCTTAATTACACTTCTTTATCAAGAATTTCCTGTGCTTTTAAAAAGGTTATCCTGATATTTCTCCACTTCAAAAACCCGGAAATTCCCAATCAATAATTCTGGCAAACCAAACCAGTGCACCTACATCATAAAACTCTATCGGTCTGTAGACTTCATCTGCTTCCACAATGTCAAATCCGTTATCAGTAAATTTCTGTCTCTGCAATACTTAAATATGCTTCCGGAAAAGGAATTTCAACATCACCCATCAAAAGTCTCTACAAGTTCTCTGTCATTTTCTGCACTGACTTGTTGCGTAAGAAATACTCCTCCGCTTTTAAGAGTTCTTTTTAATTTCGTTTTATGTTATATTGACCATGCCTGTTAGTAATAATGTCAAAGTAGTTATCTTCAAAAAGGAAGAATATCCTCCTTCACATGCTTTAAAAATCTATTCCTAAAGGAAGAAGTCTGTCCTCACATATTTTGATGTTTGGTTCATACCCTTCAATCGCAGCAGTATATTTAGCGTTTGCCATAAAAAGACAAAAAGAAATTCGCCACCTCCTGTTTCCATATCCAATAAATAATCTGTATCATTCAAATAGGATTTTATAATGTTTTCTAAAAATCCCAAGGGAGATCATCCTCTTCTATATCTTCCTCTAATAGTGAGAAATCCAACCTTTAATATGCGCTATTTCCTGCTCAAGTAACCATTGATTTATAGTGCTTGTTTTTCCATTTTTCTCCTTTCACTACCCAAAATATCAGTATATGTTTTATCCCTCAATATCAGCCGACAATAGCCCCTTCTTAGGGCTTCCATTAACTGCTATGCTGTGTCCAAAGAAAAGGTCATCATCATCAAGATAAGCTGTAAATGAACCTCCTGATGTCACCCATATTAAGCTTAAGCTAATTCTCTTTGCAAAGCTTTTCTTCTGTAATTAAAAGCAGCTTCTTCATCAGATTCTGCCCATTCACAAGCAAGTTTTGTTAGCTTTTGGGTCGCAAAACTATCACGGGTCTGCATCCCATTTTTCCTGTTCTAAAACCATTGTTTTCAGAAGCTTTTTTGCCTTTGTTATACCGCTCTTATTATCCTTGTCTACATATAAGGAAATATGGATCTTGCCACGAAGCCAGGCTATATTCCCTCAAAAACTTTTTAAGCTGCTTATCATAAGTTAGCTCCCCCAATACATCATCTTGCAAAATTATCGGCTTTTCTATACTCTGAAGTATTTCTTCAAGTTCCGGACAAGCTACGTTTTTTCAAGAACTTCTACAACCAAAAACAAGTTTTTTATCGGCAATGCACCGTTTGGAACTTCCTCTGGTAGCTTTTTCACGTACCTTTAATCTGTAAATAGTTTCATCTTCAAATTGATATGGCAGATTTTCTGTGTCTGTAACGGGAAATGCTGTCCGTCCTTCCTCCTTATGCAGTTCACCTGTTTTACAGTCCACATAGGCTAAAAATAAGCCTCCCAGTCCCAAAAACCGTTTCTAAGACTTTCACCACCTTCATGTCTTAGAATAATAATCTCTCTTTCTTCTTTTCTCAAAAAGAGTTTTCCCATTCACTCTGTGTCATTTTATTTCTTAGTCTTATGTATTCTATTAATTCCATTATTCTCTCAATCAATCCCAAACGATTTCCAAAACATTTATAATTTTCAGCACATATAATTATTCCTAAATCGAGTAGGAGGCGGTGACTAACCGCTGTCCTCTCACAGCACTGTACGTACGGTTCTTGTATACAGCGCTTTCAATAGTTGATGTGCATAGACTGATAGGCTGTGGCTAAATCTGTAAAAGCCACTGTTTATCAGTCTTTTCTTTTTCATTGCCATGTTAATGACAACTGTATGTGATGAAACCAGTAGTCTCGTCTGCTGTTTGCCGCTTTCCATGCGCAGGTCTATGGGAGCTCCCATACCCCTCAGGTTTCGGTATCTGGTTCGTACGCGTTTCTTCCTCTCCATCTATCTGCCCTCATTTATCATGCATGATTCCGTGTAGTTATTGGACTTTGGCTTGTGTTGTAGTCTTATCCTCATGCATAACCTCATATGAGATTTCTGTTCGTCAAACCAGAGATTTGCCCATAGGTAGTATCTTCCTCATATCCAGCTTCCTTTCAGATTCGAGGTCACCCTCGACACCTTTGCCTTCGGCTATATCCTTCCCACTACCGGGCGGATTCGGGACTTTAACCCTGTTAGAAACGTGCGCCGCTAGGCTGCAACGAAAAGCCATGATGTAATTTCTACATTTTACATCATGGCTTTGCATGCTTATTTCCGGGCAGGATGTAGCACAGAATTAGGGGCGGTAGAATGCTAGAGCCATTTTATACAGCTTAAGGTTTTGAAAATCGGCGTACGCACTTCCTATCCTTTTAACATCTCTTTATATATTCCTTTATCCTCATCGGTAAAGACATTGAAAAATAACCCTTTCCACAGTACTTTCAGGATGCGTATCCAGCCATTCTCTTACAGTACTGACCGCAATCTCTGCCGCCTTGTCCTTTGGAAACATAAATACGCCGGTGGAAATACAGCGAAAGCAACGGACTTACATTTTTGCTTCCGCAGCCTTCGTAAGGCACGCCCGATAGCAAGATTTAAGCTCTTTTATTTCTTTCTCTGTCAGTTCTCCCTGCACGATCGGTCCAACGGTATGGAGTACATATTTTGCCGGAAGATTATAGCCCAGCGTAATCTTACATTGGCCGGTGGCTTCTTCATGGCCCTGTTCCTGCATTTGCCGAAAACAGGCATAGCGCATCTCTACCCCTGCCATGTTGTGCTCCACATTGTCAATGCAGTTGTGGTTCGGAATAAAGCAGCCCAGCAAAGCACTGTTACAAAGCATTGACAATGGCGTCCACCTTAAGGTACTGATATCCCCCTGCCATAATACCAATCGTTTATCCAAGGCCGTGGCTTCCAAACTATCTCCGTCCACTATCCCCTTTTCACGAGTCATTTCCTGTAAAAAGCATCCTGTATTTTTCAGGAAGTCCTCTGAAGCTTCCTTTGGCTTTCTCACATTAAAGAGTCCACGGAGGAGTTTCCACTGTTCTTCCGAAGTCTTCGGAATCGGATAATGGGCGTACTCCGGCATTTCCTTTTGCAATTCCTGTATCAACCATATCCTTCTTTTCACCTTGCTTCATTTTCTCCTCCTTGCAAAGCTTCCCTACAACAAATCTCTAAGCACCTGCCCGATATCCGCATTCAAGCAAATGCTTCTCTCCGAAATTTCCCTACTGCATCCCGCCTCTCCCAGATTCAGACAGGCGTAGTAAGCATTGGGATTCTCCTCGGTATATCGCCAAAAGGGGAACTTAATAATCACAGGGGTATTCATCCCTACCCCAAGCTCCCAGTATAAGGCATGCTTTCCCCTATGACTATGTAGAAAATCCTGATAGCGTTTTGCCGCCATTTTTCCAGCCCGCATCCTCCACAAAATTTTTCATCCGCCCGTAGATTCATAGCCATGGGGGTCCGTCATCCGGGCAAATGGGAATAAGCTCCGTGGGAATAGACATTTTTCAGCTTCTTATCCTCCGGTAGCTGAAAAATCCCCGCATTATCCCGGACAAAGCCCTGGGCTTCCAACATTTTCTCCACAATTTCCTGATTGTCATAGGTCTTTGCCACTGTAGGGCGGGAGCTTTGAAAAGTCCGTAATCTCCCTGAGTGTAAAAAGAGTCTTTCCTTTTCAAATCCTGCTCTTTGAAACTGATGATCCACATTGGTGGTTAAGACAAAAGTAATCCTTTCCCTCCACAATCTTTTTGAGATTTTCCGTAAACATCCGAGGGGGCATCAACGTAACGATTAAAGTAAATATGGCGACTCCACTGAGCCCAAAAATTCCTCAGGACTTTCAAAGGGAAAGAAGCCCCCGGAATAGATATCTCGAATGGGATATTTTTAGCAAAGTCAAAAAAATATTTCTGAAAAACGCTCTCCACTATACGTGAAACCCGCTGCCGTAGATAGTCCGGAGCCGGCCCCCAATACAATAGCCTCCGCATTTTGAATTTTTTCCTTTAATTTACGAACTTGCTCTTCGTAGGGGATATTTTCCCCATGATGCTGTATGGTATTCTATTAAAGAAAAACATGGGCACCACTCCTTTCTATACAATATAGACTTGCATACTTATTGCCGAATACACTTCTTTTCTAAAACAAGGTCTTCCATGCTTATCAATAAGGATTATTCCTTATTTAGCTGCTAATCCTACTCCATACTCATACACTATTACGCTCTTACTACGGAAATTCTTTTCCTGAATATGCTTTCGGATTCAATTTCATCCACCATAGCAATGGCATAATCTGCATAAGAAATCACGGACTCTCTGCATGATTTTAATGTGAACTCTTCTCCGGCAAGGATATACTCTCCACTTCTCTCTCCCTCTGCCTGGAAGTCAGCTGCAGGACTGATGTAAGTCCACTTCACATCCTTTCTCTCTCTAAGCTCGGAAAGCGCTGCTGCCATAGCCTCGTGCCAAAGGCTTTAAAGGCTTCCGGGAAGTTCTCCCCGTCTGCTACTTGAATCGTATGCTCCGGATTTACATAAAGAGATCCGGCTCCTCCTACCACCAAAAAGTCTTACATCGGTGCCGGAGAGAATGTCCGCCAAGTGCTGTGTTGTCTTGCTATGAAGAGGAAGAGTTTCAGCTGTCCATGCGCCAAAAAGCATCTACCACCGCATCATATCCCTTTAAGTCCTCTCTTGTAAGCTCCAAAATATCTTTTTGGATATAGTTCTTAGCATCCGTATCATTTTCCGCCCTTCTTCCAAATGCCGTTACTTCAAAACCTCTGTTTACTGCCTCTGTAATGATTTTTCTTTGCTGCTTTTCCGTTTTGCTGCAACTACTGCGATCTTTGCTATGATTCTTTTCCTTTCCGAGGAAGCTTTCCTCTCTACACTATTTTTCTTTGCTTTCTTAGACTGTGATTTTCTAAACTTTACTTTTTCAGTCTCGTCAAAGCCTGTAATAGTTTTTGATCAGCCTTTGTTGTAAATTTATTTATTACATCTTTGACATGTTCAATATAGCACGGTCGAATTTTGTTGTCAATTATTTTATTACATCTTTTTGGAATAAATTTATCCCTTTTTCCAAAGGCTATTCTCAAAAACGAAAATGTCTTTAAACAGCAAAAAGTGCCGTTGTTCACAAGTTTTTATGGTATAATTTGAATATGAAAATTGTGCAACAAATCGGAATTTATCGAGGTAACGTAGAATGAAAAAGACGAGGGCAATAGTGGAAAAAGGTTGCACAGGTGTTCCAAGACCGTTGTTTTTGATTTTTGATGACCATTTTTTCTTCTGACTGGTTGTTCGGTAAATACTGCCGGTTCAGTGCAAGAGGTCGCGAGCTATCATCAGATCGATCAAGAGATGGCAAAGCAGATGATGACCCGGGATGACGGGCATGTGATTGTAGATGTCCGCAGGCAAGATGAATACAATGCAGGCCATATTCCTGGCGCAATTCTAATTCCGAATGAGAGCATTGAAGCGGAGCGGCCGAAAGAACTCCCGGATCTGGATCAGATCGTCCTGATTTACTGCCGGAGCGGGAACAGATCCAAGCAAGCAGCGCAAAAGTTTGCGGACATGGGATATACCAACATCTACGAATTCGGCGGAATCAACACCTGGTCCGGAGAGATCGTGACAGGAGAAACTACTATGGAGATACCGGAGAATATGAAAACAATCTATCTTGCAGGCGGCTGCTTCTGGGGAACGCAGAAGTTCTTTGATCAGTTTGTCGGCGTAATCCGAACAGAAGCAGGTTATGCAAACGGACCTGACGAAGCTCCGACCTATCAGGACGTCTGTAACAGCAGCGGGCATGCCGAGACAGTGCGGGTCGACTATGACCCTGCTGTAATTTCCCTGACTGATTTGCTGAATTACTATTTCATGGTGATCGATCCGCTCTCTGTAAACAAACAGGGCAATGACCGAGGCATCCAGTACCGGACGGGGATCTATTATACGGAAGAAGACCAGCTTCCGGAGATCGAAGCGGTTTATCGGGCGGAGGAAGAGAAAGCCGGAGCCAGGCTTGCTGTTGAACTGCTTCCGTTGGAAAAACTTCTTCCCGCAGAAGAGTATCACCAGAAGTATCTGGACAAGAATCCCGGCGGCTACTGCCATATCCCGCGCAGTTACTTTGATCTTCAGCAAAAACAGCGCAGAAGAATCTGCAGATGAACTTCGGGTGCGGATCGGCGATTTGGCCTTTGAGGTCACACAGCACGCCGCCACGGAGTACGCCTTCACCGGCGAGTATGACGACTTCTTTGAAAAAGGGCCTTTATGTCGACATTGTCAGCGGCGAACCGCTCGCACATCCATGGACAAGTATAGTATAATTCCGTGTGGCTGGCCGGCGTTCACCAGGCCGATCGCGGAAGATGCTGTCACTGAGGCCGTGGACACTTCACATGGTATGGTCCGGACGGAAGTGCGCAGCAGCGGCGCGGATTCCCATCTGGGTCACGTGTTCAACGATGGTCCCCGCGAGTCCGGCGGGCTGCGTTAGTGCATCAACTCGGCGAGCTCTTAGATTCATTCCCTACGATGAACTGGAAGAACAAGGGTATGGGGAGTATCAAGCTCTTTGAGTAAGAATAATCAAAAATCAATACAAGGAGGCATATAGCAATGGAAGAAAAAGAATCTATGAAATGGACATGGTAAAACAAGAAGACAAAAAGCTGCAAAGAGAACACCTTTTTACCAAACAGAATCTACAGGAGGGTCGGTGTGGGTGATTAAACCGGGACAAACCTTGCAGAAGCACCGTCACCACAATTCTGATGATATCTGGATCATTTTACAGGGAGAAGGAATATTCTATCCCGAACCGGATAAAGAGATTCCCTTATAAAAAGGACAGGTTATCGTTTCTCCTAAAGGTGCATGTCACGGCGCAATGAACACAGGAACAGAGGATATAGTTTTTGTGAGTATCGTTGCACCGGTTCCGGCAGATTATGATCCCTATAGGCGAGATGAAATACATTTTTGAATGTGTTTTGATACATTCAAGTTTGTCGAACTGATAAAAATCCCTTTAGGAAACAAAGGGAACACTTCTATACTCTCCTGTCGGAGTATCATGCGTCCTGCGGAACTTCATCCCCGGTCGGCAGAAAAACTGCCCGACCGAGAATATTTCGTCACTTCGTTCCATCGAGGGCACTACACTCCCTTGCGACACTTGTGCGTCTATCCCTTTTGGACTTGCCGCCCGAAAACAGCATGAAGTGCTGTCCTCCGCCAGCCTGTCCCCATGCTCCGCATGGCAGATGTAGATCTGACGAGCGTGGATTGGCTATGGTTTCCGTATATTCCCTTTGGAAAACTGACAATTTTTACAGGACAGGAGGATATAGAAAGCTAATATAAAAAATGGATTGAAAATAGTCTACTATTATTGCTTATTGAGAAAGAAGAATTAGCTGAGTTCTTTGAGCGAAGGATGCTTATTGACCGCAGGTCAATAAGATAAGAAGATAATAAGATAAATAATTAGAAATTGAAGGAGGGCATAAATGAAAAAGTTTGCAGTAATCTTATATCCTGATTTTTCTTTGCAAGAAATAACTTGCCTAACATCTGTATTAACATTGTGGTTTGGTGAAAAACTTGATTTTATTGCAAGCGAAGATAAGGAATATTTAAGCGAGGAAGGCTTTGTCATCAGACCCACTAAAATTATTGGAAATATAAAAGCAAAAAAATTACGATTGTTTAATTTTGCCCGGAACCATGAATCCATTACCCGCATTGTATGATGAAAAAAACTGATTGATTTTTCTTAGAGAAGGCATTGATTCCAGAACTGTGTTTGCGGCAATTTCATCTTCACCAATATTGTTATCTAAATCAGGCGTTCTCAAAAATAAAAAAATTTACTGCGGGATATTTTTATGCAGATGACAGATACTTTTGATTTTTATAGAGAAGAAAAACTTTATTCACAAAGGAATTGTTGAAGATAAAAAAATGTTATAACAGGAATTGGAATGTTTTTTAAGGGAATTTGCAGAGGCAGTTCTAAGAAGGTTTGATTATGATATAGGAGACCATTTTATGACTGAAAAAAAGCTGACGATTTTACTGAAGAAGAATTAACTTTTTATTGGACTGATGATGATTACAAGGAATTTTTAGACGAATTGAAATCTTATGAGTAAAGCGGTAAAAAATAATCTGTCCTTTCAAAATAATCCGCCGGCTTTCAGGCGGGCGGATTTTCTTTACCTTGTTTTTCATATTCTCGCAGGTGCATGGTAAAACCTCTTGCTTCGCAGTAACCTCCTCCAGATACATTTCCGCTATATAGGAGGGGCCGGTCCACCAAAGTTTTGTTGTATCATCATACAAGGCTTTTCCCGTCTTTGAAAGAAGGAAGTCCACTAAGACTTCTTTACTATCTTTACCGATAAATGACGATATTTCTTCCACTGCCATAGTGACAAGTAGATCAATTGTATAATTCAGTCTTTCTTTTGAAATACTCAACTCAGCCATATCTTCTCACTTTCTATAAATTTTTAGGCAAGATAATGCGTCTTCTAGACCCTTGTCCAAAATCCTTTCGTTTGGCACATTTTCTTAAGTCCGGTCTCGATACCTCACAATAACTTCCATGATAAAGAATTAAACTTTCTTTTAACTCAAGCATGTATCTTTAATCCTTTCGCATCAAGATATTCTTCAATATCCTGCAACACTGCCTCATCTCCTTCGCAATGGAAGATTCCATAAGCCTGTTCTATATAGTCTAAAAACCTTCGCCTGTTTAAATAAAGAAAGGACTTCATCCATGGAAAGTTTCCATTCTTCTGCCGCCAATCTGATGAGTCTGGTTTGCATAAAACAGTATTTCTTCTTTTTCACTCATCTGAAATCCTCCTTTCTCATATTACAGATT
>BNJT01002777.1_pt1 | contig 10988 bp, 19 predicted proteins | sample 8540491 | NCBI WGS metagenome assembly BNJT01 (sample SAMD00202455, study PRJDB9452) | human saliva metagenome | host: Homo sapiens
GTTACGTATTGCGGCCTTACGCTCCTTCGCGCGTCCTCCTTGAAGGTCGGTTGTTCTTCGTCCAACCGGAGACGCGTCGCAGTAGCGGTAGTACCAGGGCTCCTGCGCGTCGTCCTTGTGGGACTTGCAGTCAGGGTAGTTCTTGAACCATCTGCTTTCGACACGCCGTCGGCGGTCCCCGCGGAATCTTTGTCCCGACTGGCCCAGCGGCCGTCTCCTCCGGCGTTGTCGTGAGCATCCTCTTTAGTGTCAAAAGCGGATGCCCCTGGGCGGTCTGCCGTCCTACCGGGCTTTGTAGTAGCACACCGGGGCCACGGTCACCTCCGTGCCAGACGACGAGTGGACGTCACCCCACCACCACTACTGTCGCCCCCGCCAGAGCCGGGCGTGTGTCATCACTCGACCCACGAGATAGATCACCCGACTCACCACCATCACCAGTCCCCTCAGCAGAATCCGCAGACACCTCAGTAGCTGCGTTATCGACTTCAGTAAGCACTATGTCTGGGCCAGGTGAGCAGAGTCATTAGAAGTAGGCCTGTCAAATACGACTCGCGCAGTGTTCCTGCTCAACATTCGACCTCCAGTTTCCTCGTTACTTCCTGCTTCGAGCAGTGCACGCTGATGGACAGCACCGTTTTCGTTTTGTGTGACCCATACGCCGTCACTGCGCGGAACCATGTGCACCATAACATTGCTGATCGCTTCTGTGCCGCCTTTCTGAGTCACGTCATTTCCTGGAAGTCGGTACTCTTCATCTCCGTTGTGTCGGGAGTTGATCGTCGCCGTCATTGTCCGCACCTTCAAAGTGTCGTCCGGATGCAACAATACTTCCGGAGACCGACCTTCACAGGAGGGTTGTCGTGCTCGTCGCTGGCTCATGCCTCTTTGAATTGCGTCATGGCTGATCCGGTTGACTCGAGCCAGGGCCTCCTCCAGTCCTTTCCCGTGTGAACCACAAGTGCCAGGTGGCTTTTGTCGCAGTGCGACGTGAGTCCTGGAGGATCTGGTCCGTGGCGTGTCCAGCGCCGTCGATGGAGACCACCGTGTACCCCCAGGTCGGGGTCGGACAGGAACGACTCAGCGGTCACCGCACCGGCACTGGCAGCAACCACTGGCAGCAGCCGACGCCCCACCGGAGGCCGCCGGTGCGCTGTCGAGCCACCGCCGGCACCGCGGTGCTCAGCGTGGCGGATCAGTGCCTCCGCCCTTCGGCTGCCAGATGAGCACCCCGTCAGCGGTGAGTTGGCCAGCACGCCTGCCCCCAGGGCGCCGGCGAGACGATCGGCGTTATTCGCAGGAAAGACTGGACGCGGAACGAGCCAGCGTGAGTGAAGCACCTCCACGATCAGGCCGGAGCACAGTCGCTCGGCGGTAGGAACCACTCCGACCCTGCTCGACCAGATCACAACAAAAAGTCACGGGTCCTGACGAGGGTTACACCCTCACCTCCCGCCAGCGCACACGTCGACCAGCGCGCTCAGTCGGTCCACAAGGCCGTACGACCCTCGGTGTGGCGATGCACTCATCTCGACCAGCGGAGATTTCGTTGCAAGTGCTGAAGATGTGAAGGTGTCGCTTCCGCCTGGAAATAATGCGGGCTGCTGAGATCCGAGAACTCCAGGGAAGGACACCTTCGTGGTGGAAGAATATCGGGTTGTAACCCGGTTGTGGGTGTGGAGTCCGGTGATGTTCCTGCGATGGGGCTGGCCGGGGCGAGGCTGCTGACCGAGACGAGCAGGGTCACGGGCCTGGGCGACGAGCTTTCACGGGTCCTGTCTGCGTGGCGGCGGTCGGGCGGTGCACAACCCCGGGCAAGATCATTCTTGGATCTGGCGGTGCGTGGCCCCGGGAGGTCGTGTGCCTGGTTCGACCTTTCGCTGTTGCGGTGCGCAAGGAGGTCTTCGGCCTGTTGCCTCTGACCCGACGGTCTCGCGACTAGACCCCTGGCCGACCACGTCGAGGCTGTCGAGACCGCCGTCAACCGGGCCCGCAAGACGGTGCGGCAGCGGGTGTGGGACCTGGCCGGCGAGCACTCACCAACGGCTGGAATCAGCGCTGAGTGTCCGTTGGTGATCGACGTCGACGCCACATTGGTTAATGTGCATTCGAGAGAAAGAGGGTGCGGCCCGACCTCAAGAAAGGGTTTGGCTACCACCCCTGACCGTGCATGGTTCGACCACGGCCCCTGATGGTGGGGGCAGTGCGGCGCTCGTGCTGCGGCCCGAAAACGCGGGCTCGAATACCGCCGCCGACCACGTCGAGATCATCCGCCGGGCACTGACCAGGCCGGGCTCTGGCCCCAGACCCGGGCGGGCGGGTCCTGGCGATCGACGGGGCCGGAGGAACGAAGGAGATCACCTGAGTTCCTGGCCCGTCGGCGGGTGTCCCACAGCGTAGGGTTCACGCTTCCCGGAGCACACGGCGCAGATCTACGACACCATCCCCGAGACCGCCGGCCCCGGCCTACAACGCTGACGGCCAGCCCAGGGATGGTGCGGACGTCGCCGGAGACCCGCCGACCTGCTGGACCTGACCGCTTGGCCTGGCGATGCGGGGCAACTGCGTGTGCCGAGAGCGGCCCCATCAGGGCGCGCGCCTGCTCTCGAGGACGTGGGCGGTGCCACCGACTGACCGCCTTCGCCACCAGCACGAGGGCGGGTCGCCGCCGATCCGAGGTGCGCCACCGGCTACGCCCGCCGCCAGACCGCATCCGCTGTGCTTACGACACCGGGCTTTGACCGCTTCCCTCGCAGGGTTTGCGGCCAACTGGTCTGGTGCTCGATCGTGGCTCTGGCCCAGACCTGCTGGCCTTCTCCCGCCTGCTCGCCCTGGCCGACGCCCCCTGCCCGCGCCTGGGAGCCCTGAACGATCTGGGCCGCGGGCTGATGAGCATCCCCTGCTGTCATCGCCCACCACGCCCGCCGCACCGTCCTGCGCCACAAGGCCGACCACCCCTGGACCAGCCTCGCCTGACGGCCTCGAGCACCTCGAGGCCCCACTGGTCTGGTAGACACACACGGCCCCTGCCTCCTGTCCACCACACCCCTGAAGGAAGAACCCCTGGCCCCTGAAAGGCCCGACCACCGCGTGAGACGACACGCGGCAAGCCGTCACACCTAAACGGTACATCCCAGCCACGACACCGGCAACGACGTCCACCAAAACCCACTCAACCAACCAATGAAAAACTCGAGGCTAGTCCGACAGCGCTAGGAGACAATGTCCTCACCGGCCAGGGCAAATCACTGCGTGGACTGGAGGGACATGCCACCGATATTCTTGACCCTCTGAAGGTAGAAAATTGCTCAACCCTATGGCATGCGTTAATCCACGTCGGTAACACGCTTTCCGCGATCAATAATGCACTATTGAGTAGACAGAAGGTTCGTGAAACGACTCACTCTGAAGGAGGGCAGACATTTAGCCGGCCTCGACGCTTTTCATTGTGATTCCGTTAGTGTCCCGATCGATTACATTGCCACAACCGGTTTTTCGTGTTTGAGGGTGTGGTAGGTGGGCTTGTCGGGTTGGCTGAGGTGGTTGTTGTCAGGTGGTCTTTGAGGCGTCCGTGTGGCTGAGGCTGCGTGATGGTGTAGCTTGTGCCAGTGCAATCTCAGGCGATGCCGCGTAGGTGCTCCAGGCGTCCGTTGATGGCTTCGGTGGGTCCGTTGGAGGTGCGGGTGGTCGAAGCAGGCTGAATCCTGGCTGCGGCTGATCAGGGTCCTGGCCAGTGTCTGATCTCCTCGAGCCCGTCTGGGATGGTCTGTTTCAGGGAGTCGATGAGCCTGTTGCATCAGGTGCTTTCCAGGCCCGCCTCCTCGGTGCGGTAGGCCCGGGATGAGGCGCTGGTGACGCCCAGGCGGCCTCGACCGCGGCGTGGCGCTCATCGGCGAACAGGTCTCGAGCCGCCTGGCCTGGGTGTCGGTGAGCAGGTCGGCCCCTGCTAGTGGGCGTGCGCCGGTAGAGCCGGTCGCCTGCCCGGCCCCGCCGGCCCGTGATCGCTCGTTGGACGCGGCGGGCGGCACTCATCGAGCCTGACCGGCGGCCAGGGACACGACATGGAAGGGTCCATGACCGCCCGGGCCTGTGGGAGCCTCCTCCTGAGTTGCACAGTTTTTAGTGCCCTGCTGGGATGCTCAGCGTGAGGATTTTTCTCGGCTTGTTAGGGGTCGGCGGCGGTGGTGGTACACGCTGAGGTTGATGGTGACGTCCTGAGGGTGGCTTGAGGGCACGGATAATGGGTTTTGATGCTGATCCCGGTGGTCTCGAAGATAGCGGGCGAGGGCCAGGCGGCCATGACCACCGTCAGGTGAGCCCTCGATGGCATCGCGCTGGTGGTGGAAGACGGGCGGCCTCAGGTCGTGCCACTCATCCGAAAGACTGCTCCACGTGCCATGCCTGTGATACGAGGAGACCACCTCACCGGCGCCCATCAAGCGGGACGGAATGTTGGTGACATACCCCTTTGAGGCCCACCAGGAGCGGCCCGCCAGGGACGCCTCATCGAGGACCTGATCGCCTTGATGGTGGTGACGAACCCGTTCCCTTGGGACGCTTTCTCTCGCCGGCGATGACGGCCTGGGCCCGCTCTCCCTGAGCGGTCAGTCCGAGTGTCCCGGGCCGCGCGCTTCTGGAGTAGGCCCACACCGCCCGCCACGACCCCGGTGAGTGTCCGGTCCCAGACGGCTCACGACGCTTTGCTTGACGTCCCGCTTCTGCTCTGCGAGCCCCTCCTGGGGTGATGGTGTCAATGAGACGCCCATCGGTGAAGGCGTCACCGGCCCAGTGGAAGTGGGCCTCAAGGTCACCCGGGGCCCGGACCTGGCGGGCCCCGACAATGAACCGCAACCGGGCGTCATCCAGGGCCGCCAGGTTGGCGGCTGAGAGCATGCCGGCATCAGCGACGATCACGAGCCTCCTCACCGTGAGCGGCCTGGAAGGCTCCACGATGTGATGATCGTGGTGGTCTCGGCCTACTCTTCCCAGCACCCGATTCTCAGGGGGAACTCGTAGCGGTCGACCAGCAGGCCGACGATGACCTGGGATCGACCCGCCTGTCCTTGAGCACCCACCCGCCGCAGGTCGTCCTCCCTTCTCAGCCTCGAAAATAGAGCGTGGTCACGTCATAGAGGCACAGGGCCAGACCGGAGGTGTTGGTGACGTGCTCGAACAAGGCCCCAGACAGGCTCTCACGGTAGCCCCGCTCGACGCAGCGGCCCAGGGACGCGTACATGGTGTTGCGGTGAGCCGGGCCAGCCGATCTCGGACAGGATCCTGGGAGCGTCGGCCTCGGATGTCGGCTCGATCAGGCGAGCGGCGACCATCTGCCCAAAGGCCCGGTCACCCCGACCTCCCACCCAGCCCCCAGACGGGTATAGGCTGTCTTGATGGCCTCGATCAGCCAGCCCGACCTCGCGCGAGACGATCTCGCGGCCTTCGCACCGCACCACCGTCACCCGGCCCCTGACCACCCACCTCAGCTCGCCGTCGAGTGCCGGACCCGGGTCCAGGACCCGCTGACCGGCTAGAGCCGCCGGGCGCCCAGACGCATCAGCGCAGCCACTGGCCCCGTCATGGGCCGACCCCCAGGTGCCCACGATCCGGCGCACACCATGTCCTTGGCCACGACCTGCACGGCCGTGGCCCCGAGGCTGTCTTGACCTGACGCAGGTACGGACTCACCCACCAGATCCTACCGCCGCCTTAGTGCTGAAACGACCACCTCACCCCCACAATCCCAACGAAAACCCCACTCTGAAACACAAAACCACCCCAACCTGTGCAACCCGGGGTCAAACCCGATCGGCATGCGGCACTCGCTCACCGCGCGCCTGCTGTGAGGTACTGGCCCACCGCGGTTGTCCCATGCGTCCAGGCCCAGGAAGGTCGTCAGATCAGGGCAGGCGAAAGCAGTCTCAGGCACGTCGAGGTCTCTCAGGTGGCGTGGTAGCAGACTCCCCATCATCGGGAGACCTCGACCCTACCCACCGCAACGACGCACCCACCCCTCACCTATACACTTCAATAGACCCCGCCTACTACACCCTCAAACGCGAAGAGCCACACCACGGAAGCGGGCTATTGAGGTCTCCTGAGTGTTCTCAACACTGTGCTTGATGCCGGCATGACCGTAGTTTATGCGCAATGAAACGTTGACCACACTCACCGGGACTTCCGACCTTCTGTGCTTTTCTGCTCGTGGACAACTCGGCATCACGCTTTTATGGTCGCGTTACCAGAAATAGCATCAGCGATGCAGACAACTTTAAGTATGGCGTCAATCGCGGTCTCAGTCACTCGGCGTTAACCACACAAGAATGAGATGACGGAACCCTGGCATCAGTGTCCGCCGATACGTTATCCTGGATTGTTACCTCCTGGCTTCGCTACATGTGACTCGCTCTCCGTTAGGGTCAGGCAAGTCATCATACGGTGCTTTTCTCGGTCCGACGCGCTGATTGGGGTGCTTGACATTGCGGTCAAGTTCACCCTTGGGGGTCAGTCCTGGCCATTGGTGTTAGGGTTAGCCGCCTTGTAAACCACCATCATATGAACATTTTATCCAAGTCCCCATCTTTCGATAAATCCAGTCCATTCAATCCACTTTGATTGAGTAGTTTAAGTGGTCTCCCTAAAGTCGTTCAGCACCACCTTTAGTTTCTCAAGTCAGTGGCGCTCATACCCGACATCCCATTTGGTGTAGCCATACTTCAAATGTCTTCGTCCGTTAGATGCTCGCCGATCGACTTCCAATCCTCCCTCGCTGTACAACCCTGTGCTGGCTAGAGCGACCACCATCTGCCGCCCATTGGCTCTCTATCAGCAGCTTCGATGATCGGAAGACTTGGCCTGAGCGAGGCGAAAGCGTTCGATGTCCATCCTGCATCGTCTTTTACTAAGTCATAAATTGTTCGAGCAGGGCCGACAAATTTCGTACCGACGCCCGGAATCATGCTGGCTGCAGTGGAAACCGATCTTTGACGCGCCTTTTCGACCATCTGGTCAGCCGATGCGCCATTCTTGTATGCCCAATGATCGGCAGCCCCAGTAAAGAATCCGTTTGTTGCACTCTGTCGCTAAGTGCTAGTTGCAAATCAGTCGGATTCTTTTGTTTCATTGTGCGATTCGGCGGCCTCTGTCACTCCTTTTTGTATTAAATTCCTCCATGCCTGGCCTTTTACCTCGCCGTATCCTTCCGCATCTTGCATCACTTGCCCCAGTATGTAGGAAAGCGATTTGTCTGAGAATACCGGTTGTGTGCCCATTCCCGCAGTGGCACCTTTGCTGGCGAACATTTTAGTCCACCCAGGATTACCGCTCTGGCGCCGACTCATCCACTCCCGCTGGATAGTGAGTCAGCACATTCGCCAGTCGTCCTCGAGATTCAGCGGAAACATCGCCAGGCTTTTTCAGCAAGACCCATGCCATTGAGCAAACTCCCGGATGCCACCAGAACTTTCTATTCTTGCTACCAGGTGGCTGATCTCTCATAGTTGCCGTGTTGGCAATACGTGTCCAATCATCTGTCCACACATTGTTTCCAATGCCATCAGCGCCCGCAAGTTTACGCATGCGCTCAACCAGCGCCTCTGCCTGACTTGACCCCGACGACAAACTCAAGTTCGCCATCACTTTTAGCCATTGTGAGCCACTTCGCACTGGCTTCTGGGTTTCAGTCATTGTATGCACAATGCCGGCAGCGGGTTACCGTTAGTCCCAGCATTCGATTTCTGCTGTTGGAGTCAATTGTTTTCTTATCAAAATGCTCTACAGCGTACGCCAAAGGAAGCAGAAATGCTTCATTATACGGAAGTCCAACTGTTTCCGTTCCGCCATCACCATCGATATCGACGTTTCTTGAAACACCTAGAATAGTATTCAGAGCACCAATCCGGTTTTCATGCCCGTCTTGATTGGCGTACGCAGCAGCAATTTAGCATTGTTCTCAGCAGTAGAATCGGACCAGGTGCTGGATGCAGCAGAGAGCAAATGACCGAATGTTTGTGCCAGACTGCTTCCGACATCTGGGTACACTCCCTTTAGTGCGATCTTTAGCGTCGTACACATCGTATGGTTTTTGTGCATCGAGGGGCAGATCTAGCAGACGCTCCATCCCAATTGCTCCGACAAATGATGCCGCATAGTAGGGTTGTCCTGCTTTTTGTTGTATCCTCGACGGGTTCTCCTGATACTTATCATGGTTAGCGCTCTCAGCGTTGGTCATCCGTGAGATCAGCCGCATCCTTTTTGGCAGCACGCCAATCCTCAACATGATTATCAGACTTAACATTCTCGACAGTCTCCGCATTTCCGTCAGTTACGACATACGCGATGGTCCCGTCAGGATTCTTAGTCGTAATTCCCGGCAGTCGTTAGCCGCTTTAGCCGCATCCAGACAGGTTTGTAGGTCGGCAATCCTATCCTCAAGGTTCTCGCTATGTCCGGCTACGTTGGGTTTTAAAACCATTTTAGATCGAATGGTTTTGCTAACATCATCATTAGTTTCAGTAACTTTTGCAGCACCGACGTCGATTTTTTCGTTGCGGAACTTTGTTAGGTCGTCAATTATTGCCTGCACCTTGTCGGGATTTAGGCGAATCTCAGTGTTTCCCATCTTCAGTCCTCAGCAATGCCACTTCGCTCTTGAATCATCTTTTTGAAACCCAGTCCGGTTCTGATCTAAATTCCTGGTAGCAATCTCGCATTTTCCAGTTGAATTCGCGTGTAATTCGGAAAGTGCACCTGCGATTTCCTCTTTTGCGTTACTGAGCGGATTTCAAAATCGGAACCGTCAGTCCCCAACCCGGTCGACTGAATATGTTTATCCGGGAGACTTGCACCCGTGTGATCGCTAATCTGCCCCTATATCGGCCCGTGCCGAGTTGAACATCGATACGACATAGTTCATCGCAACCTATTTTCGACATCATCAGGGTTCTTCTTCGTGTCGTCAGGAACGTAGTCGCTCGCTTCTGGATGGCGCTTGGGTGCGGGCCCGGGACCAGGGCGTGGGGTCGGAGAAACTCGTGGGATCGGCACCTCCCGATGAATTACTTGAAGGGCTGCCGCGGGCGTCGGCGTTGAACCTGTAGACGCCTTTTGCTCAGCATTTCTATTGTCTCCCAATTCAGTATCCTCGAGACCATTAGGGTGTGCGATCTTATCCGCTCGGTGCGTAGAAACTCCACGGGAGCGATGTGGCAGCGCACCCTGTGAGGCGGATTTTGATGTGAGGCACGGAGAGCTCCTTCGTGTGGCGGAATCAACCTGACGGAAACCAACATGGCGACACTACCGCATAGATCACGAACATGTCTCGATCTCGATCGATCTTGCTTCAGGGGCTCAGATCTGGCGGGGCCGTGGTTGGTGGTGAGGGTTCGAACCTCAGCAACAGGCAGGTTGACTGTGTCTGGTCGTCGTAATAGCGGTAGGTTCCGCTGCTTCCGTCGCTATCTCGCATACGGACGCTGAGTAGGTCACCTGATCATCAACGGCGTGGCACCCCCGCTGTGAGCGCTGAACGGATCTGAGTGGTACGGCTCGCCCCTCGGCCGCAGCCTGCCAGGCGATGCCGAAAACCGGTGCAGGAGGCCTTCCCATCAGGGGCCGACATCTGCAGCCCCTGCTGAGCCTGGCGGTGACCGTCGCCGAGTTGCTACCGATGCTGGCTGTAGCCGAGACGCTCGTGGGGTGTCACCGGTAGCCCATCCCCACGCTGTCCATCCCCACCAGGGTCGCATCCTGGGACCGACCTCGGATTCGTCTCCACCTTGGGCTGCGGAATCTTCACCGCCTCCCACGCCGCCTTAGCCAGAACCGCGCCGGGCACACTGGGGCCGGGCCGGACCGACTGGCAGGTACCCACACGCGTTCCGGATTGCTCCTTGTAGAATTCCGTTCCTGGCCTTGTCGTGGACTCTCGTCAGGAAGGCATCCTTGTCACTGTCAACGCTCCCACCAGTAGCCCCTCGGTGTCATCCTTGTGCGACTGGTAGTCGAGGTACCATCTCTCGATCATGTTCCAGGCCTTCTTGAGGTGATTCGGGCTGGTCTTCTTCCCATTGTCGAGAACTCAGCGGCGTTCTTCCCGGAACGATAGGGTCGATATCCGCACGACGGCTTAACGGTTGCCGAAACCCTCCTGTGATGAGGTGCAGCAACCTCTCCGCCACCAGAGCCGTGGAGAGGTTACCGTCACATCACCGAGATCGATCCCCGCCGCCGGCAGCGCTCTCGAATCACCATCAGCAGAAACCGATCCAGGGCTACCATCGGCGGCGGCAAGCGGCCCACGAGGAGTCACCAAACGAGAAGACAGCGATCATGATCGATGCCAGAGTGGCTACCGCCATGCGTTTGGCAACGGATCTCATCATCACACCGAGCATGAGTCGGCCTCACCCACCCCTCATTTGTGAACTCACAGTCTCCATGTCGCCTTGTCGTAGTTGATGTAGTCCTGGAGGATCTTTGGTCTGAGTGGCGTCGAGCCCTTCGGGGATGGAGACCACTGTGTATCCCAAGGTCGGGGTCGGACAGACTCAGCGGTTACCGCCATGCCGTTCCCGGCTGGAGGCTTTGCCGCCTCCTACGACGTTGTGGCACCACTTGTGGCAGCCGCGGTGCTCATAGGTGGAATCGTACCGTTGGCTTGCGGGCTTTTTGCCCGCGCAGCCTGACAGGTCAGTGACGCGAAGAACACACTGCGCCGATAGCGGCACCAAATCGATGAGATGTAGAGCGAGGAGACGAGAACTAATCATTGTGGTGATTTTCTGCAGTCAAGGAAGAACTGCTGGCAATCAGCAGAGTGGTGTGACCCGTTTTACCTGCGGCTCGAAACGAATCTTATGTAGTCGTATGTCGAGGAACAGGGAGGGCGTCCGTTCATGGGGTCACCCGCCATTGCCTTTTGAGTGATCGTCCCGCGGTCTCCCCTTCGGCCTTGCCGTCTCCTGTCTTACCGTCGGGTTCGAGAAGGA
>BNJT01002145.1_pt1 | contig 10983 bp, 23 predicted proteins | sample 8540491 | NCBI WGS metagenome assembly BNJT01 (sample SAMD00202455, study PRJDB9452) | human saliva metagenome | host: Homo sapiens
TATGTATAGAGTCCCCGCCCCCCGCGAAGGTTTATTCTCCTGCTAAATTTCTTCTGCGCCCCTCTTCCCGAAGGACCCCTCCCCCGCAGAGCCTCTCTGTATGCGGGTTTGCGAGGGACGAAAAGTGACCAGTACTGGTTCAGGCTCTGACCAGTACTGCTCACGTCGCCGACCAGTACTGGTAGCTATAGGTCACCAGTACTGCTTCGCTCAGCGACCAGTACTGGTCACTTTCCCCACCTCCCTGAGAGCCTACTACTCGCCCCCTATGGATGGGGTGGCTGGAGGCTCGGGAGGGAGTCGGATTTTAGCGTAACTTTGGAGTAGAATAAATAGATACACTCCACGATAAGTATACAACAGCGTGAGCAGCTCCATAGTCAGATCTGGAAGATGGCGGGCGAGGTGCGTGGTGCCGTCGACGGATGGGACTTTAAGCAATTCGTCCTCGGATGCTCTTCTACCGCTTCCTTAGCGAGCACTTCACTGCCTATGTAGAGGAGGGAGACGTAGGCGGAATACCTTATGCAGATCGATCGGATGAGGATATTCCCGAAGAGACTCGCGTGGTTCTGATTGTGCAGAAGGGCTACTTCATCGCCCCCAGCCAGCTCTTTGAGAATGTCGCCCGAGATGCAGCTAAGGACAAGGATCTGAACATCCATCTGCGGGAGATCTTCGATGCTATCGAGGGTACCAGCCGTGGGCTATCCCTCCGAACCCGACCTCATGACTCTTTTGCCGACTTCGATACGACGAGTACCCGCCTGGGGACAAGCGTCGAGGAGAAGAACCGCCGTCTGTGTGCGGTGATGCAGGGCGTCGCTGCGCTTGACTTCGGCACCTTCGAGGAGAGTCAGATCGACCTCTTCGGCGATGCCTATGAGTTCCTGATCTCGAACTATGCTGCCAATGCGGGAAAGTCGGGTGGGGAGTTCTTCACCCCTCGCAGGTCTCCAAGCTCATCGCTGAGCTCGCTCTCCATGGGCAGGCTCGGGTAAATAAGATCTATGACCCCGCGTGTGGCTCGGGCTCGCTCCTCTTGCAGTCCCGTCGTCTCTTCGAGGAGGATCGGATACAAGACGGCTTCTACGGGCAGGAGGTCAACCTGACGACCCTACAATCTGGCGCGTATGAACATGTTCCTCCACGGGATCAATTACAACGACTTTGATATCCAGCTGGGGATACGCCCTCGCTCCCAAGCATCTCGAGGAGAAGCCCTTCGATGCTATCGTGTCGAACCCACTCTACTCCATCTCTTTGCAGGAGCGGAGGACCCGACGCTGATCAATGATGAACGCTTTGCCCCTGCGGGTGTCTTGGCGCCCCGATCCAAGGCGGACTTTGCCTTCATCCTCCATGCGGTGAATCACCTCTCAGCACGTGGGCGGGCTGCCGTGGTCTGCTTCCCGGGTATCTTCTACCGAGGCGGTGCAGAGCAGAAGATCCGTAAATACCTCGTGGACTCGAACTATATCGAGTGCGTCATCTCCCTCCCCGCCGAACCTCTTCTACGGCACGAGTATTGCGGTGAATATCCTCACGCTCTCCAAGCTACAGTGATGCGCGCATTCGCTTCATCGATGCCAGCGGTGAGGACTTCTTCCGCAAGGAGACGAATAACAACGTCCTCACGGATGAGCATATCGCACATATCGTTGAGCTCTTCGCCAGCGGTGAGGATGTCCCACACGTGGCACGCTGGGTAGATCTCAAGGATATCGAAGAGCAGGACTACAACCTCTCGGTAAGTAGCTACATCGAAGCCGAAGACACCCGCGAGGAGGTCGATATCATCGAGTCTCAATGCCCGTATCCAGCAGACGGTAGCGCGTATCGATGCGCTCCGCTCCGATATTGATACCATCATCACCGAGTCTCGAAGCACGATCACATATATCGAAAAGCTCCTCACTACCAGCCCGTCGAGTGGAAGACACTTGGGGAGGTAGGTACATTTGTTCGAGGGAGTGGACTGCAGAAAAAGGATTTAAAGGATAGCGGTGTGCCTGCTATCCACTACGGACAGATATACACTTACTATGGTAGGTCTACCAATAAAACTAAGTCTTTCGTAACCGAGGATTTTGCCGAGAAGTCAAGGCTTGCAAGTCCTGGAGATTTGGTTATTGCGACTACGAGTGAGAATGATGATGACGTGTGTAAGGCGGTTGCACTGGCTCGGAGAGGGGTACGACTTGTCGTAAGTAGTGATGCTTGTTTCTATGCTCACACCTTGCATCCGAAGTACATCGCTTATATTTTTGAATCTCACATCTTTCAAGATCAGAAGCGAAAGTTTATCACAGGGACAAAGGTTCGCCGTGTAAATGTGCGTGATCTTGCTCGAATCTCGATCCCGATCCCACCGCTCTCCGTGCAGGAGGAGATTGTGCGTATCCTCGATAAGTTTACGGAATTAGAAGCGGAATTAGAAGCGGAATTAGAAGCGGAATTAGAAGCGCGTAAACAGCAATACGAGTACTACCGCAATAGCTTGTTAAGCTTTTGCTAACGACCTCGAGGGGGTAAAAATAGTATTTAAAACCTTGGGAGAAGTGGGAGCTGTTCGTATGTGTAAGCGTATTCTAAAAGGCTCAGACCTCAACTTCGGGAGATATTCCATTCTATAAGATAGGGACCTTTGGGAAGGCTCCTGACTCTTATATATCTCGAGAACTATTTGAAGAGTATCGGTCTAAAATATAGTTATCCACGAAAGGGAGAAATACTAATATCCGCCAGCGGAACTATTGGACGAGCCATTATATTTGATGGGGAAGATGCCTACTTTCAAGATAGTAATATCGTTTGGTTAGCTCACGATGAGACAGAGGTGCTGAATAAGTATCTGTATTACTGCTATCAAGTAATTAAATGGAAAGTTGCAGAAGGGGGACGATTCAGCGTCTGTATAATGATAATATACGTGACACGACTATCCCTGTTCCACCTCTTGCCGAGCAGGCGCGCATCGTGAATATCCTCGACAAGTTCGATGCGCTGACCAACTCGCTGACGGAGGGGCTGCCGCAGGAGATCGAGCTGCGGCGCAAGCAATACGAATACTATCGGGAGCAGCTGCTGAGCTTCCCCGCCCTAATCATACGACACTACAGAGACTACCAAGCCTATGGAGAAGACTACACCCTATTGCCGAGACGGCGAGCTACATCGTCCTCGATAAGTGATGAGCCCAGCCGAAGACGGCACAGGGCTACCAGAGTGAGGCAGCGCTGGAGCGTGAGTTCATCGAAGACCTCTGCCGTCAGGGCTATGAGTATGCCCAGCATATCAAGGACCCCGAGGCGCTGCTGAGGAACGTGCGCCTCCAGCTTGAGCACCTCAATGGGATGCAGTTCACGGATGCCGAGTGGCAGCGCTTCTGCCTCGAGTATCTGGATAGCCCGAGTGATAGCTTCACGGAGAAGGCGCGTAAGGCGCACGTGGCTGACTGCCGCGACTTCCGCTTCGACGATGTACTACGCAGAATATCCGCCTCTTCGATCGGGAGCGTCCCAGTCGCAACCGCCTGCAGGTCATCAATCAGATGGAGCAGACGGGGGAGCAGTGCGAATCGCTATGACGTGACGATCCTCGTCACTACTCTCCCGCTGAGCGCGTCGAGCCTCAAGCGCCGTGGCGTGGCTATCCGTGAGTACTTCAACCAGATCCACCGCTATAGTAAGGAGAGCTTCAATAGTGATACCCTCGCTATACAAGTACGTCCAGCTCTTCGTCATCAGCAATGGCACTCGATACGCGCTACTTCGCCAATACCACGAAGCGCGATAAGAGTAGCTTTGACTTCACGATGAATTGGGCGCGTGCCGACAACAGCCCCATCAAGGATCTGAAGGACTTCACGGCGACCTTCTTCCAGAAGCGGACACTGCTGGAGGCGCTCCTGACTTACTCGGTGCTGGACGTCGATGGGCGCCTGCTCGTCACGCGCCCCTATCAGATCGCCGCCACGGAGCGCATCCTGTGGAAGATACGCAGCTCCTACGAGGCTAAGCGCTGGTCACGCCCCGAGGGAGGTGGCTTCATCTGGCACACGACGCGCTCGGGAAGACACTCACGAGCTTCTGGTACCGCGCAGCTGACTCACCCGCCTCGACTTCATCGATAAGGTGTTCTTCGTCGTCGACCGCAAGGACCTCGACTACCAGACGCTCAAGGAGTACCGCCGCTTCGATGAGCATAGCGTCAGCGGGACGACCGACACGAAGGGTTGCAGGACTGCATCGCACGGCACGATAGCAAGATCATCGTGACGACGCTGCAGAAGCTGACGATCCTCCTGAAGAAGTGCGCTGACCTCCCCGCCTGATGATCAGCAGGTGGTCTTCATCTTCGACGAGGCGCACCGCTCACAGTTCGGCGAAGGACAGCGTATGCTCCGCAAGCGCTTCAAGCACTACTATCAGTTTGGCTTCACAGGTACGCCCATCTTCGTGACGAACGCTCTCGGCGATGAGACGACGACGAGCGTCTTCGGCGAGCAGCTCCACCACTACATCATCACCGACGCGATACGTGATGAGAAGGTGCTGAAGTTCAAGGTGGACTATAATAATGTATGCCCGCGCCTCGGCTACCGTCGAGCAGGAGCAGGATGAGGTGGTGCTGAGTGGTGCCGACTACCGCAAGGCGCTCCTTCACCCCGAGCGCATCCGTGAGGTCACAGCTCATATCCTCGACCGCTACCCGCAGAAGACGCACCGCACGCTGGGCAGTCGTGAGGGCTTCAATGCGATGTTTGCCGTCAGCAGTGTCGAGGCAGCGAAGCTCTACGAGGAGCTGAAGCGCCGACAGGTAGACTGCGCACATCCGCTACGTGTCGCCACGATCTTCTCCTTTGCGCCGAACGAAGAGCAGTCCGCCCAGGGCGAGCTATCTGACGAGAGCCTCGAGCCGAGCGCCATGGATCAGAGTAGTAAGGAGTTCCTTGCCTCCGCTATCGCTGATTACAACCAGCTCTTCAGCACGAACTTCTCCCTTGACGGGGCTTCCTTCCAGAACTACTATCAGGATATCGCGCGCCGTGTGCGCGCCGGGAGGTAGATCTCTTGATCGTCGTGGGGATGTTCCTCACGAGCTTCGACGCGCCCCTGCCTCAATACGCTCTTTGTCGATAAGAACCTCCGCTATCACGGGCTGATCCAAGCCTTCTCCCGCACGAATCGTATCTACGGCTCGACGAAGACCTTCGGGAATATCGTTTGCTTCCGTGATCTCGAGCAGGCGACCATCGATGCTATCACGCTCTTCGGCAATCAGAATACGCGGAGTGTCATCCTCGAGCATCCCTTTGGTGACTACTTGGATGGATACCACGATGACGCCACGGGCAAGGACTTCAAGGGCTATGCCGAGGTGGTGAGTGAGCTGCGTGAGCGCTTCCCCGACCCCGTCTCCATCGAGACGGATGCCGATAAGTTCGCCTTCGTCACGCTCTTCGGCGAGTACCTCCGTCTGGACAATACCCCTGCAGAACTACGACGAGTACACCGCCCTGCGTGAGCTACAGACGCTTCCCAGTGACGACCTCGAGGCGCAGGTACGCCCTGCAGGCTAAGTATGACCTGAGTGATGAGGGCTATGGAGCGCCTGCGCAGTCAGGAGGTGATCTCCGTGCGTGACGACCAAGACTACCGCTCGTACCTACAATGATATACGTGACTGGATCCGCCGCGGTCGTGAGCCGAAGGAGCAAGAGGAGAGCCAGCTGGACTGGGATCAGATCACCTTCGAGGTCGACCTGCTGAAGAGCCAAGAGATCAATCTGGACTACATCCTGGAGCTGGTCTTCGAGTACAACAAGCGCCATGGGGACAAGGAGATGCTCATCGCTGAGATCCGCCGCATCATCCGCTCGAGTATCGAGCATCGTGCTAGGAGGAGCTGATGGTGAGCTTCATCCAGCAGCTGGATCTCGGCGAACCACCGATCAGGCGACGCTCCTGGCAGACTTCTACCACTATGCGCAGGAGTGCCAGCGCAGAGAGTTGGCTACACTCATCGCGGAGGAGAACCTGCAGGAGGATACCGCTAAGCGCTATATCCAGCATTCGCTCATCCGTGGCTATGCCTCGGAGAATGGTACCGACCTGCATAAGACCCTGCCAAAGATGGGGATCCTCAACCCCAACTATCTGCCAAAGAAGAGGCGGGTACTCGAGCGTATCCGTGCCTTCGTGGATAAGTACAAGGGTATCGGAGGGGACTTGTAGCCCCCGCTCTCGAGGCCTTCCCCCTACCTATATATAAGGCGTGCGGGCGCATGAATCACTGGGATTCGTGCGCCCGCACGCCGCTTTTTACTCGTATGGAGTAGCCGAGAAGCCCCTGAATAGTGGGCGAAGTAATCCCGTGAAAGCAGCAAGCGAACCAAAGTGAACAAAGATGGTCGCCCCCTCGAGGATGGGCGCTCTACCTTTGCAGTGTCCTCCAAGAGATAGGAGGGCACACAACAAGTTTTATTCACTTTTATTCGTATCCATTATGGGAACCACAAAGCAAGCTCTCGGCTACATGCTCCGTGATGTCGAGATGAAGATCGGCAAGTTCGCCGGCAAGACCGTCACCGTCGCTACCGCCCGCGCTCGAGGCGACGTCTCCTTCATGCGCTTCTGCGATATGGTGGCAGGGCACACGACCTTCAACTATATGGAGGTCGCCGCTATCCTCAACCTCGCTGCTGATACGGCGCGCAGTCTCGTCGCAGGCGGGGAGTCCGTGAATTTCGGGCGTCTGGGGAGCCTCTCACCCACGCTTCACAGTAAGGCCGTAGCCAAGGGTGAGGAGTTCAGTGCGATGACGCATATCAAGGGAGTGCGTGTGCGCCTTCGCCCTAACCGCCAGTTCTTCCGCCTGGATGATGTCGCCCTGGAGCGCATCGCCCTGGAGAAGAAGGCCAAGGGAAGAAGGGTAAGGGCGCGCAGCCTAAGGAAGGCAGCACCCCTGCCGAAGGGACTCCTGGCGCAGGCGATACGGGCGCAGGTGGTCGCGTAGGTATCTAACCTCTGCCTTCAGCGCTTAGCCGCTTCACTCACGGCGCCCCTCGCCTTAGCTCAGCCTAAGGCGGGGGAGCACCCTCGTATAAGGCTGTTTGTCGCAAGTGTATGGAGTGGGGGATTTGCACAAATAAAAAGTTTGCCTTACCTTTGTAGCCGAAATCAAAAGCCGTCGCTCACCAAGGCGAGGAAAACGGCCGAGATCGGAATGACTCTGTAGCTCAGTTGGTAGAGCAAGTGACTCTTAATCACTGGGTCGTGAGTTCGAGCCTCACCGGGGTCACCAGCTAAGCGGGTATTGCTTCTCTCGAAGTGATACCCGCTTTCTTTTTGTCGGTGGGGTGCGGAGGGCGCAGGCGACGTGCCTTGCTCCCCTCGTGGATAAGTCCCTTTATTTATCGTACCTTTGCACGACAAACTAAGTAATCAATCTGTATAAGAATGAGACTCAATGATAAAAGTCACGTTCCCTGACGGCAGTCAGCGTGAGTACCCTGTGGGTACGACCTCGTGGGATATAGCTGGTAGCATCAGCCCCCGCCTGCAGCAGGATGTGCTGACTGCTGGGTGTCACTAGCCAGATCTGGGACCTCATGCGTCCCCTCAAGGAGGACACCGAGCTGAAGCTCTATAAGTGGGAAGATCCCGAAGGGAAGTACGCCTACTGGCACTCCAGTGCGCACCTTATACTGAAGCCCTTCAGGCGCTCTATCCTGGTGTGAAGTTCGGTATCGGTCCTGCCATTGAGAATGGCTTCTACTACGATATTGACCTGGGCGAAGGCGTGCAGCTTCGCGACGCCGACCTCGCAGCCATAGAGGCTAAGATGGCGGAGTTCGCTGCCCGCAGGAGCCTATCATCCGTCGCGATATCACGAAGGCTGAGGTGACGAAGTTCTTCGAAGAGAAGGGTGACGAGTACAAGCTGGAGCTCATCGCAGACCTCCCCGACGGGTCGATCACGACTTATTCGCAGGGCGACTTCACGGACCTATGCCGTGCACTCACGTGCCCTAATACGGGCTATATCAGCGCCATCAAGCTGCTGAGCGTAGCTGGTGCCTACTGGCGCGGTGACGAGAAGCGCAAGCAGCTCACGCGTCTCTACGGGATCACCTTCCCCAAGAAGAAGATGCTCGATGAGTATCTGACGCTGCTGGAGGAAGCCAAGAAGCGCGACCACCGTAAGATCGGTAAGGAGCCCACTCTCTTCGCCTTCTCGCAGAACGTCGGCTCAGGGCTGCCCCCTGTGGCTGCCTCGCGGTACGCAGCTCCGCCTGCGTCTGGAGGACTTCTCAAGCAGATCCAGAAGCAGTTCGGCTATCAGCAGGTCATCTCCCCACATATCGGCTCAAAGCAGCTCTACGTCACCTCCGGTCACTGGGCTAAGTACGGTGCGGACTCCTTCCGCCCCATCACTACGCCTCAGGAGGGTGAAGAGTTTATGCTCAAGCCCTATGAACTGCCCCTCACCACTGTGAGATCTTCAAGGCTCTCTACCACTCCTATCGTGACCTGCCCCAGCGTCTCGCGGAGTTCGGTACGGTCTATCGCCACGAGCAGAGCGGTGAGCCCACGGGCTGACGCGTGTACGTGGCTTCACGCAGGACGATGCGCACCTCTTCTGCCGCCCCTGACCAGATCAAGGAGGAGTTCTGCAAGGTGATGGATATCATCTTCATCATCTTCAAGGCGCTGAACTTCGAGAACTTCGAGGCTCAGATCTCCCTGCGCGATCAGGTGAACCGCGAGAAGTACATCGGTAGCGAAGAGAACTGGGAGCGCGCCGAGCAAGTACCATCATCGAGGCTTTGTGCTGAGAAGTACCTTCCCGCCAAGATCGAGTACGGCGAAGCAGCCTTCTACGCCTAAGCTGGACTTCACTGGTCAAGGACGCCCTCTACCGCCGCTGGCAGCTTGGTACGATCCAGGTAGACTACAACCCGCCTGAGCGCTTCGACCTTGAGTACACGGGTGCCGACAACAAGAAGCACCGCCCAGTGATGATCCACCGCGCACCCTTTGGCTCCACGGAGCGCTTCGTCGCTGTCCTCATCGAGCGACACCGCAGGCGCTTCCCCTCTGGCTCACGCCTGACCAGGTCGTCGTGCCGCCTATCAGTGAGAAGTTCAACGACTACGCTCACGAGGTAGCCGCCACGCTCAACGCTCAGGACATCCGTACGCAGGTCGACGACCGCAACGAGAAGATCGGGCGTAAGATCCGTGACAATGAGCCCAAGCGTATCCCCCTATATGCTTATCGTCGGGGAAAAGGAAGCCCAGGAAGGCGAAGTATCTGTACGCGTGCAAGGTGAGGGGTGATAAGGGTTCAGTGAAAATTGCTACCTTTGCCGAGCAAATTGCCGAGGAGGTACACCGTCAGCTCAACGCCTGGCATACTGAAGCTAAGTAGTCCACCTCACTCGCTAAGCATACAATCAACACATACTGAATGGCAGTAGACAACAAACAAAAGTTCCAGTACTCGCATCAACGAGGCTATCCGCGTAAAGGAAGTGCGCCTCGTCGGGGACAATGTAGAGCAGGGAGTATATACGATACAGCAAGCTCTCCGTATCGCTAACGACCAAGAGCTTGACCTCGTGGAGATCTCTCCCAATGTCAATCCTCCAGTATGTCGCGTCGTCGACTACCAGAAGTTCATCTTCCAGCTTAAGAAGAAGCAGAAGGAACAGAAGGCTAAGAGCGTCAAGGTCGTCGTCAAGGGAGATCCGCTTCGGACCTCAGACCGATGACCACGACTACAACTTCAAGCTCAAGCACGCTAAGGGCTTCCTCAGCGAAGGCTCGAAGGTCAAGGCTTATGTCTTCTTCCGTGGTCGATCCATCCTCTTCAAGGATCAGGGTGAAGCGTCCCTCCTGCGCTTCGCTAATGACCTCGAGGACTACGTACGCGTAGAGAGTATGCCCCGTCCTCGAAGGGAAGCGTATGACCATCACGCTCTCGCCCCTAAGAAGGCTGCTACCCCCGCCCCTAAGAAGGGGCGCTAAGGAAGAGGCTGCAGACGCCTCGACGAAGACTAATCAACGTAGTCCCCCATCCCAGCACCTCGCGCATAGGCTGCGTCAGTGGAGCTGGGTCAATGAAAATAACTTATATAAACAAGAAAGAAAATGCCTAAGCTGAAGACAACCCAGTGCTAAGAAGCGTTTCGCGCTCACTGGCTCTGGTAAGATCAAGCGCAAACATGCCTTCAAGAGTCACATCCTCACGAAGAAGACGAAGAAGCAGAAGCGTAACCTCACCTACTTCACCACTGTGGACAAGGTAGACGTACGCGAAGTCAAGGAACTTCTCCGCCTCCGCTAAACGGCAAGTTAGCACAACGATTATTTCAGTAACAGAGAGGTAAGCCAATCATATCTGCTCTCCGCTCTCTCGGGAGAGAGGCAGATCGCTACCAATCACAAAGAAGAAACATCACGCCAAGATCAGTCAATCAGCGAGCTTCTCGCGCTAAGCGCAAGCGCATCCTTAAGCTCACGCGTGGGTACTATGGGTCGCTGCAAGAACGTCTGGACCGTAGCCAAGAACACTTGGGAAAAGGGTCTGACCTACGCCTTCCGCGATCGTAAGAACAAGAAGCGTAACTTCCGTGCTCTGTGGATCCAGCGTATCAACGCTGCTGCTCGTCTCGAGGGTCTCTCTTACTCTCGCCTGATGGGCGTCTCCACGCTCAGGGTATCGAGATCAACCGCAAGGTCCTCGCTGACCTCGCTGTCAATCATCCCGAAGCCTTCAAGGCTATCGTCGCTAAGGTAAAGTAAGGCGCTCCAGCGTAACTACTTAAGCGCATAAACAGAAGCCCCACCTGATGAGGTCATCACCTCTCAGGTAGGGCTTCTTGCATTTGGCGCTCCTCTTGTCAAGTGCCTGGGGGCGAGTGGCGGGGGATTGTCAGCTCGCTCGTCGCTTGTCACCAGTGGTCTGCGTGATTT
>BNJT01001475.1_pt1 | contig 10979 bp, 13 predicted proteins | sample 8540491 | NCBI WGS metagenome assembly BNJT01 (sample SAMD00202455, study PRJDB9452) | human saliva metagenome | host: Homo sapiens
ACAGAGCAGACTATGTGGTCAGAAAACAGATAGAAAGAGAAAAGAAGTCCGATTGGACTTCCTTTAGTTTGCCGATTGCAGGTAGAGTAGAGTAGTTAACTAATCTACTCTATTTTTATATTTTTTTATAATAGAATTTGTATCTATTTTTAAATAATTAAAATACAAAAATCAATCATTCAACACGATATAAAAACCTGAGGGTCATTTATTCTATCTAGTTTAATTCCGATAGAAATTCTATCTTTACTACTATCATTATTCTTTGCACCGTCAACTTGAACTCCAGCAGGAATAATTAAAAGTTCTGGTCCGGTCTGATTAGGAGAATCTCCCTCTAAATGTACTAAAATAGTATCCGGTAAAACATCAACAGAAACAATCTTTCTTCCTTTTGAAGGTACCCAATCAAAATAGACTGTTCCTTCTTCGTCAATTTTAATACCTGATTTATCTGCATCCGATTTTGGAGACCATTTTCCTACCAAAGAAGAATATTCTCCTTTTGAAATTTCACTCATATCTACTTTCGTGGTTTTAGCAGTTTGTTTTTCTAAATCACGTGAAGCATGATAATATACTACCTTATGCATCTCATCATAAACTCTATCAAAATTAGAGTCTGTTCCTTCATATTCAATACCCTTAGGTAAAAATCTAAAACCATTTAATGTATCACTTCCATCCTTAAATTCAAGTGTTCCCACTAGACTACCATTTGAAATTTCTCTAAAGAGGAAACGACCGCTTAAAGAAATGTCCCAGTTATATATCATTAATTCTTTTTACAGTTAGATTTTTTTCTCACGTACATCATAACCATTAATTTTTTTGTCAAACCTTCATTACTAAAAAGTGAGACTATCTTTTTTTATTCTCAGTTAACCATAATCCGCTTATACTTTTTATAATTTCCTTCTGATAACTCTTTAAGATTCATTGTCAAAAGATTATTAACATCAAATGTCTTCCAAAAAGCTTTTGTGATAAGTTCATTTGGCAGTTCTATATTTGATGCATTTATTCTCTTCACAGAACCAAACTTAACTTCATAAACTGCTATAATATCATACTTGCCTTTTCCCATCATTAAACGCAATATATAGTTCTTCTTTTCCATCACCATTTTTTTATCTATTTTTTTGCATAAGATGGCTGACGACTTGGTTGTCTCATAATTAATTTATAGTCTTCACCATCACTTTTTACTACTTAAAGCATTTTTGATACTGCTCAATAACAGCCTCATATTTTTTTCTGAATAGGTTGAATACATCATTTTGTTATATTCAGTTCTCAAAATTGGAAAGAATAGAAGTAAGATAATCAATAAGATTAAACTAATTCTTATTAAATTACGTACTTTTTTTATTTGGTACTTTTCTTCCTATAAGTATATAAAATTTTATCAAAGAAATTCATAGTAATTTCTTCATGTTCCATTGCTGAATGAATCTCATCTATGGTTGGTTTCCTATCGTTAATCTCCTCAAAATAAGTTATCCATTCTTTTTTTAACATTAATCTTCTCCTAATTTATTATTCATTTTTTTCTTATCAAATAAGCCATCTCCTGCTCACGTCTATCGCTTTTTATTCGTACTAATTGCAAGAAGCAATAAAACTAACCATCCTATAATTGTAGGACCTATAAAAAAATATTAAATATAAAAAAATTAAATACTTCCAATTCGTATGACTGATTAATGTTGGTACTAAATTAATTAATGATAAAAAGTACACAAACAAAAAAAACTAATCCAAATAATGCAGGAACACCAATTTGTTGATTAGAAATTGATCTCGAACTTTCTTCTATTATTATCCATAGTATAAAAAAAATAAAAAAATGTATTAATAAAAAAATAAGAAAGATATTTAACCACAAACCATGCTTTTTGTAATTGAAAATCTCCTAAAGAATGACTATCATTATTATTTTTTTGAACTCGTTTGATTCATTCTAAATATGGAAAATTCTATCTTATTCAGAAACTTTTTATAAGAATTTTTCTGTACCATCTTTTTATATTAGATAAAGCGTCCTGATTCGTATTACTCTGATATTCATTCTCTGTGGTGAACAAACCATTCTTTTTTTGCCTCAGAAAATTCAGCTGGACTCGGTTTTTCTAGCATTTAAAGATTCAAATTCCATAATCCATTCCTTGCTATTCATAAATAACCTCCATTTTTTTATAGTCAGTCTAATATCTACTATTTTTCTATATAATATCATTGTATCATTATTTTTACATATTCGTATATAAACAAGACAATATTCCTCATAACTAATTTACATTAAAAAGAGATAAATCAGTTAAAAATAAATTATTTAACTAACATAACGAACATAAATAACTTATACCTATAAAGACTTACTCCTATAATCTACTTAACTTCATAATCATCAAAATCAAAACAAATATTTGGTCAAATTTTTGGTCACAGTTTGGTCAAAAAAAACTAAAAAAATACTATCCTATTTTTAAAAAAACTAAATTATGATGATTGCCTTAAAATAAACACTTTGCACATTCTTTGCTTTTCTTTACATTACTTAAAATGCTCCCTGCAGGGATCGAACCTGTGACCTAGGCTTTACGAGTGCGTTGCTCTACCAACTGAGCTAAATCGGCGATTACCCTTTTAGTATAGCACTATAAGGAAGGATGTCAAGAAATTTCATCACAATTAAAAAAGCCTGTCCTGAGACAAGGCTTTGAGATTCTTCCTTTTACGAACCTGCACTTTCGTATGTATCTAATCCCCTATCCCAGAGTTTGAGGGAAATAACAAAGAAAACAAGAGAAATCAGAATCAAACCACCGATATTAAAGAAGACATCCTTGTCCTGCAAGAAATAGCTGGCAGGATAGTAGGCCGTAAAAGCAAAGGGCACAATAAAGCTAATTAACCAACGAAGGAGGGAATTATAAATGGAAATCGGGTACTTGGCAAAATCATTAAACATATAAAAAATGTAAATCATGGCACCTGACTGCTTGGTCCAAAAAGCGATGCTGGCTGTTGCAATTTTCAGGGAAGTATAGATCAAGGTCGCAAAAGGAATACAAACTAGAAAAATCAGGAATTTGGGAAGAGTCCAAGCAATGCTAGTCGCCGTTGTTGCCAGTAAGATTCCACCAACCAAGAGTTCGCCCAAGGCATCAATCTGAAAGGTCTCAACGAGGATGTGGAAGAGAGGATTGATAGGACGAGTCAGATACTTGTCAAACTCCCCTTTTCGAACTAGTCGTTGACCTAAAGCCCAGAGATTGTCAAAAAAGAGATGATCTAATCCCTTTGGAATTAAGGAAAATCCATAGATAAAGGCAATCTCTTGAAAGGTCCAACCTTCTAGCGAGGGGATGTGTTGAAAGAGTACATTAAGAAACAAGAGGTTCAGGCCTTGAGTCAGAAAGACTCCCAAGACACCTACCACAAAATCAACCTTGTATTCCATGATTTGCTTGATGTATTGTCTGATAAAAATCAGATGCATGCGTTGATATTTTTTCATACTAACCTCCCTGAATGGTGATAAATGACTGGACTCGTTTCCAAACCAACTGAGACAAGCCCACCATCACTATAAGCCAGAAAAACTGAAGCAAAAGTGCTTGAAGAATCTGACCGGCATCGTATTTCCCAACAATGATCATGACCGGAGTGTAAATTAAGGATGAGAAAGGCAAGAAGGACAGAATATCTGAAACCACCTTTGGAAAGAAAGCCAAGGGAATCAAACTGCCAGACATAAAGGCCACTATTGAAGTCTTGAGTAGATTGGAACCCCATAGATTTTTAAATACAAAGGCTGAAAATCCGAAGCAGATATTAAAGAAAAAGTTAATCAGATAAGCCAGAGTTAAGCTAAAGAGATAAAGGACAGTTAATCCCAGCACTTCTACAATACCTTGCCCAGATAAGATTTTCATCAAAACAATGACACTTAAAAATGGCAGTCCAACAGAGATAAAAATCAACCACTTGGAGCCAAGTTCGGTGAAAAGGTAAGAGGCCGCAAAATGAACTGGTCTCAGCAAGCGCATGATGATGGAACCATCCTTGACCTCCTCCCCAATCATAAAGGAGCTATCAGACCTGGTCAACAGATTGGTCACAAAACTCATAATGATGTAGAGGGTGATATCTGCCATACTGAAGCCCTGAATCAAAGGCTCCTGGGAGGAGTCAAAGACTGCCTTCCAGAGATAAAAGGCCACAAAAGCCCCCATGACATCACCAATACGATAGAGAATAAAGTTGACTCGATAGCTAATCAACTCCTGAATCCCTGCATTGATAAAAGGTTTATAACGTCTCCACAATTTGACCATCTTAGAGCTCCTTTCGATAGAAGCGACGGATAATATCCTCAATATCCGTATCCACCATCTTCAAATCGCGGACCTCAAAATCAGACAGGGTTTGCTTAATAATGTCAGCTGACTGGTAGCGGGAACTATTAAATTCAATAGTCAGGTTATTTCCTTGTCTATCAATGGACATATCAGGCAAGCCTTCATAATGGGAGACTAGATGACTTTGACCTGGCGTCAGATCGAAGGAGAGAGTCTTCATCTTGCCAAAGGTTTCCTTGAGCTGGCTAACCGTTCCATCAAAAATCTCTTGCCCCTTATCAATCATAAATCCGATCACAGAGTTGCTCAATATCACTCAAATCATGAGTAGTCAAGAGAATAGTTGTCTCTTCCTCCTGATTAATCTGGGTGATAGCACGTCGAATGTTATCCTTGACCGACACATCCAAACCAATAGTCGGCTCATCTAAAAAGAGAACCTTGGGATTGTGAAGCAAGGAAGCCGCAATATCCGCCCGCATCCGTTGACCAAGTGAAAGAGTCCTCACAGGATCCTTGATAAATTCCTTCAAATCCAAAACTTCATTCAAAAAGTCCATGCGCTTATGGAAAAGCGAGTCTGGCACATCGTAAATCTCCTTCAAAACCGTGTAGGTCTCTTGCAGTGCCAAATCCCACCATAGCTGGGTACGTTGTCCGAAAACGACTCCAATATCCTTGACATAATCTTGGCGATTGTCCTGTGGAATCTTGCCGTTAATCCGACAAAAACCAGACGTCGGTTTCAAAATCCCTGTCAACATTTTGATGGTTGTCGACTTCCCAGCACCATTTGCCCCGATAAATCCTAAAATCTGCCCTTTTGGAACTTCAAAAGTTAAATCTTTGACCGCTTCAAAGGTCTGTTTTTCAGGATGAATAAAGGAGCGCAAGGCTCCCTTTAAGCCCGGCTCCTTAACTGTCTTCACAAAATTTTTCTGAAGATGTTGCACTTCTATCATTGCCATATCTATCTCCCTTTAGTAAGAAACAACATTGTATTTTTGACTACAAATATTCTAAATCCTTACTTTCTAAAACTTCTAAATTTTTATTATTACAGAAGGATTTATACCAACCTATTATAATCCAATAAAAAAAGGAATGCAAGCGTTTGCTTATAGATTATGAAATTAGAGAGATTTCTCTTTTATAATAATGTTTTTGAATCAGAAATTCTGGTTTAATAGTTTCCTTAAAACACCAAAAAACCTGCCCAATGGGCAGGTTACGAATTGTAAAAAGGCAAACTATTTTGATCAATATGAATCACTATTTAATCAAAGAACTAATCTTTCATAATTCTTTTCACAATCCCATTTCTATCAATTAGAAAACAATCTGGAAAGGTCATCTGCTCCCATTTTTCATAATCAAAACTGGAATCAAAATGATGTAGTAGTATTCCTATCAAATTCCCGTGTGAACTAAGTAAAATCGTTTTTTCTGAGTATCTCTCTTCCAATTCCATTAAAAAATTTAGTACTCTAGCTAGTGCATCTTGATTTGATTCCCCTTCTGAAAGAGATTCACTGGGATTTTGCCATAAATATTTAATACTGTCTTCAAACTCAGAATCTTTTATAAAGGTTGAAGATAATTTTCGCTCTCGTAACCGATTATCAAGAACTATTTTATCAAATTGAATTGGCGAGCTATTAATCGTTTCAAATGCTCGTTTATAAGGACTAGAAAAATAATAATCAATATTAAAAGAATTCAAAAACTCTAACTGATCAAGAGATGAAAATCCTTTTTCTGACAAAGTTCTATTAAAATCATCACTTGAAAATCTTTGAATGAGCATGTCTAAGTAAAATATAAGAATTATTCATAAGTCATTCCTTTCAATTATTGTCATCAGTCTAAAATTTAAATGATCTCTAAACCATCAATGACTCTTTAAAAAATCTTCAATCTGAGAAACTATTTCATGATTTTGATAATGATAGAGGTCATGTGGTGCATCCATATAGATGACCTGAACATTAGACTGGTCACTAGAAAATTTCTCTGCATACTGCTGCCATTCTGATTGGCTAAAGCTAGTACCATCACCGTTAGACACCAGTAATAAGGTGGGAATTTTCGGATTGATGCTAGAGGGAACTTTCTTGGCATTTTCCTTTGCCAAACGGGATTCATGAAGCATGGCTTGCGACATCAACTGCTTATTAGCTAGGAGTTTATACTGTTGTCGTTCACTTTCAGTCAGAGTTGGATTTTTTATATAAAAGGACTCAGGGAAATAGCGTAATAAGCCAATCTTGCTGCTCCAATAGGCCACGGTAAGCAAGGCCTGATTATCCTTTAAATCTTCATAACTTGCTGGTAATGCCCAATCCAGACCAACCAAGGCTTTCACTTCATCAGGATACTTTTCCTGCCAAGCCAGACTTTCAAGACTAGCGATTGAATGAGACAGAATGATAAAAGGACCTGTTACATTTGCTTGTGATAGAGCTTGACGTGTCTCAGACAAAACTTCCATCACATCTCTGGATTGATTACTATCCTCGCTATAACCATAGCCAGCCCGCTCCACAATGACTACCTTATATTTTTTTGATAAGGAATCTGTTAGATTCTTAAAGTCTAATATAGGTGAAGCAATTCCAGCACCTGATAGAACTACTATTGTCTCTGGACCATCCCCCTCAACGTAGACATTAATTTTGTGCCCATTAACGAGAACAGTTTTACCCATAGGAATTAGAGAGGCTTGTTCCTTTTCTAAGCTGATACGATGAAAGATAAATGTCCCTACTAAAAACAAGATAAGGAAACTAAGAAAGACAAGGGCTGATTTTTTCAGTTTTTTCATAGCATTATTGTACAAAAATTAGACTCTTTTAGCAACTTAGGGATGGTTCTTCTAGTCTATAACCTCTATAAATCAAACACAAAAAACCTACCCTCATGGGCAGGCTAGATATTTGACCTAAAATAAATAATCTGAAATATATTAAACACGACCATAATCATCAATCAATCCATCATGAACATCAGAAGAAAATTCTTTAACAATATAATCTAGTGGAAAATCTGATGGATAACCATTATTTACAACAATTAACTGAAAATCATTTTTACATTCTTTTCCAAGCTGAAGAAAATAATTAATTATAGATTCATATTTTTTTCGTCTCTAAACTCTGTACTTGTCGAGGAAGCCCCCAAGTTTTTCCTAGGAGTATCAATCATCAATAGTCCTAAATGGTTACCAGTTTGCACTTTTGAACAAATCATTATTGATAGGTAATATGCCATTGTTATCAGAGTCACAGCTCCTAAACTACCTAAATCACTGTATTTACGGCCCCTCACATAAGGTAAATAACTCTTTGTATCAATATAGGCTTCATATAGATTTGGAAACTCAAAATATGATAATATAGTTGAAAATTTTTCAGACAGTTGTTTCAACTTGTCCTCTTTGGCATCCTTATATTTTTGGCGTTCAATTTGTTCTTCTATCCCTTCAACTTCTATCCTCTTTTCAGAAAGCAACATTTCCAACTTTGTAAGTTCCTCAATAAATTTCAGGCTCTCATTTAGAGATTTCTTTTCTTCATATAATTGACCGCTTTTAATTGATAGCAAACTAATTTCTGTAGCCAAGGGATTTATATATTGTCTGGTTAAACTATCTAACTTCTCTTCATCGGAGTCAATATTATCCTGTAATTTGTTTATTTCTAGGCCTACTCTAATATTTTTTTCCTTTTCTGAATCAATATAAGTGTGAAGCTCATTTTTCTTTTTTGTAAGTTTTTTTCGTTCCTTTTTCAAATCGTTGATTTCAATTACAATATCATCCATATTCTGATGACACAACAAGCAACTCGCTTCTTCGTGAAGTGAAATCGGTCGTAAGCAATTTGGACAATACAAGTATTCGTATTTATTAATAGCTTTGATACCTGCTATCTGTTCATTTATTTTTTTCAATATCAGAAAAAAATATTGATTTTTCTAGTAATTGTAATTTTTTTGTATATACTGTTCTTGATCTAAAAAAATTTATTTCTTAGATTACTTAACTTTTCTTTTTGAACACTAATAAATACTACCAATTCATTGACATCATTTCCCACTTCTGTTTTTCAGAATATCCGATTTATATTTTTTTCTATTTTTAGAATTAATCTCCTCTAGTTTAGAATCAATGTCAACAGATTTCGCTTGCACTGTTTCATAGTCCTCTATCTCTGCAGTTTTTTTAGAAATTCTTTTACAGCACCATATCTAATCTCTTTTACCTTTAAGTTCTCTTTTTTTCAATTTTAAGACTCTGTTGCAGATCAGCTAGTAAACTATCATAGATATCTAAAAATAATCTCAAATGTTGCTTTTTTTCTTTTCCATTATGCACCCAGTTCTGCTCATTAAGAATATTTTTCATTATCAATTTTTTTGTCTGTTTTTAAATATGAAAATTTAAATAAATCTCTAAAACTAAAATCGTCTCCTCTAATGGTCAAATTAGTTAGATTAAGTTTCGATAACAAAAAGTATGATAATGATTTTTTTCATTTGAAGGAGCATCAATTTCCAAGACACGCGCTTGAGCAAAATTTTTTTCTTTGACACTATCGTAAGTCTGTAAAAAGAACAGGTTCTTTAAAAAGCTGACAATGGTCTTTTTAATCTTATATAGATTCTCTGATATATAAAATTCCAATTCCACATCCGTACAACTTTCTCCAATTTCAATATACGATTTATGATTCTTTTTTCCCAAAAAGCATAATCTATTAATTCTAAAATTGCAGTTTTTTTCCTGTTGAAGTTGGACCTGAAATATAATTTAACCCTTTATGAAAATGAACCTCATAATTTTTTTCTCACACCTATTAATCTAAGTGTCTTTAACAATAGTTTCATTTAATTACCTCGTATACAATCTAATTTACTCTGTATCATGGTCTGTCCAGCTAATACTGTTTTTATTTAACACTTTAGAAACTATAAAATCACAAGACTGTATTATCTTGCTCCAATCTATCCCTTCTTCACTAAATAGTTCAATAACAAATTTATCTCCTTTATCTGTAATGAAATATCTGTTATTCAAAGAGTTAAATGTAATAATATTTCTAGCTAATAGATCTGCAAGTACTGCATTATACAGTTTATAATTAGGTTTCCAATGAAAATAAGAGTACTTTATATCAAATCTTCCAAGCTCTATTTCATCAGATAATAATTCTGGAAATTTTTAGAAAAAAATCACTAATAATCAACTTTTCTTGAGTTGTATCTTTCTTGTGCTCTTTTTCCTAAAATATTCAATAGTATCGCAACCCTATTTCGGGTCAAACAATACTCTTGAAAAACTAATGTTCTCAATTATCTCCAGCATCTTTTTCCCTCCAAATACTTATCCAATACTTCTATAAAATTATCAATCCATCCTAATTTCTTATCGTCAGCAAGTTGATGTAAGATGCCCTTCTTAGCTAATAAATTAAAAATCACTTATCGGACTCTCTATAGTACTAGAATCTAAATCTTCGATTCTAAGATAAGTTTGATTTATTAAATTATTACCATCATTAGGATGTTTGTACAGACGATATTGGGTCTTCCAAATAGAATAAATTTTTCTTTCTTAAATTATCATACTGTTTTTTTCCCATTGATGTCATCTTTGCTAAGAGACTCATGTCTAGCAATTTCTGCATTATAAAAAAATCAATTTTGAAATCATCAACTTCGGTTATTTTTTTGCACTTTTTCAACATTGATACAAATATAGTATCATTGTACATTTGTGATATTTCATCTATCTCGTCTTCTCCGTACAATATTTCTTCGTAAACCCTTTTATTACTGGCTTCAATAGACATTTTAATCTGTTCTAAATCATTTCTGATATCGTCATCAAATGTTGATTTATAACTACTACATTTCTTAAATTCTTTTTAGTAAAAAAAGCTCCATCACACAACTCTATCTTTATTTCATGTTTAGCCTTCATTTCACTTTTTCCATATTGACCACCATGATAACTCATTAATTTTTTTAGGCCTATTGGAACACATAAATACCAAGAAGAAATATTGGGATGCTTGGTGATCACTTTTCTAAACGATTCTCTAATTTGTTGTTTCTGTGAATCACCAATCCCATCAATAAAAAATTTACACTGATAAATTGATGGTCTGTCATCTAAGTCACCAACTAGAACATCGATGCCATCATCTCCTTGTGATACCACAACCTCCTTCGCTAAAGGTCCAAATTCTTCTTGAAATACCTCAATACATATCTTTTCAAATTTTTCCCTTGCTCCTGCTAATTCGTACTTCGTGACTAAATATTTAAAAATCATACTCCATCAAATCACTCCTTAAATAATTAATCCTCAAATTAAAAATTAATCAAACACAAAAAAAAGTAGTACTATTACTTTATCCACTTCATAAATCTATATTATAATCTCAATATTTATTTGTCAATAAAAAAATATCATATTATCCATAATAAATGTTATATTCTAAATTTCTCTAAAATCAATAATTAGTAAATAATACTTACATAATCTCCAATATAAATTATTGGAACACACAAAAACCCACCTTCACAGGCGGGTTTGATTTTTGTATT
>BNJT01002804.1_pt1 | contig 10925 bp, 18 predicted proteins | sample 8540491 | NCBI WGS metagenome assembly BNJT01 (sample SAMD00202455, study PRJDB9452) | human saliva metagenome | host: Homo sapiens
GATCGAGAAAGGACGAATTTCGTCCTTTTCTTTTTGATATTGAGCGATGAAAATCCTTTTTTTGAAGTTTTCAAAGTTCCCGAAAACCAAAGGCATTTCGTTTGATGAGTTTAATGAGATTATTAGTCGCTTCCAATTTTGCGTTGGAATAAGGTAACTGAAGGGCGTTGACAATCTTCACTTTATCCTTGAGGAAGGTTTTAAAGACAGTCTGAAAAAGAGGATGAACCAGCTTGAGATTATTTTCAATGAGTTCGAAAAATTCTCTGCCTCCTTGTTCTGAAAGTTAAAAAGCAAGAGCTGATAGAGATTATAGTGTTTTTCAGGTCTGGCGATAAAAGCGTTTATGACTTAGTTTCCGACTCTCCTGTTGGATGAGTTTCCAGTAGCGTTTGATTGCCTTATATTCGTGCGATCTCCTATCAAACTGATTCATGATTTGGATGCGAAGGCGACTCATAGCACGGCCGAGATTTTGTACAATGTGAAAGCAATCGAGGATGATTTTAGCAGAAGGAAAGAGTTTCTTAGCGATGTCGTAATAGGAGCTAAACATGTCCATTGTAATGACTTTCATTCCATTTCGGACCTGTCTAGAATAACGAAGGAAATGATTGCGAATCGTTGCTTGAGTCCGTCCGTCTAAGATAGCTAGGATCTTATTTGAATCAAAAATCTTGTGCAATGAAGCTCATCTTGCCTTTCTTGAAGCTGTATTTATCCCAAGACATGTGAGTTGGAAGATAAATCTGTCTTGAATTTAAACTCTTTCAGTTTACGAATGACGGTGGAAGTGGAGATAGTCAAGCTTTCAGCGATGGCTGTTATAGGGACTTTCTCGACTAATTTTTGAGCGATTTGGTGGTTTTTCTTGACTAAGGGAGTCTCTGCGACAGCCATTTTTCCACGGACTTTACAGCGAAAACACCGTTTTCTCAATCGAATCAGCCTTTTGTATCTCGCACCTTCTAGATAGGGATTTTTAGATTTTTGAAAATCATATTTCTTCAGTGATTTCCTGTTGGGGGATCCATATTGATAATATCTACACTCTTGATGTTAGGGTCTTTAATATCAAGTAGTTTTTGTGATAAAATGCAATAGTTCCATAAGATTCTTTCTAATGATGGTTTGGTCGCTTTTTCATTATAGATCTTTTGGGACTTTTTCTAAGCTACATAATCTCTATAGTGGTTTTACTCACTACAGAATTATAGAGCTCTATTATCTAATGCTGTTTCAGTAACTTTCATACTAGAAAAAAATCATAAATAGACTAGATTTAGTGGTATACTAAGGTTAGGGACTTTAAGTGGCTGGGGATAATCGAGATGAAAAATGGAGTAAAATTTCATAGTATTTTTATAGATTTATACTATTTATCTTTGTAGTATTTCTAACTGTGATTTCAATGATCTTAGATGCAAAAAGCGCAAATTCGCTTTTTAACCTATCTTGACTATCGGGCAAGAGGAGTTGAAGATTGTTACAGTTGTAGTTTTGCTCCTTACTTTTCTTCTATCTTTCTTGTTTAAATGGAAATGTTCAATTCATAAAAAGGGTTTATCTAAGAAAAAAATTGATTTATTTGTAGCTTGGGATGAGATTAGAGGTCTTAGCCATGTCTGGATCAATGAATATCATCGTGGACCTCATGGTTTCCTGTTCTATAATCGTAAGACGCTGGTTATTTATAGGAAAAATTACCAGCCGATTTGTCTTTATAATATTTCATTATTGGCCTTATATGTGGCTAAATGGTATTATCCAAAATTGAAAACCAATATAGTCTTAGCAACGTTGGCAAGTCTCTTCAATATGGCTTTAAATGCATGCTTCTTGTACGAGATGTTTAGTAAAAATTTGGTGAATATAAAAGCTGAAGTCTTTATGTTTTTGGTCTGCTTTTTATATGCTGTTAAAGTTTTTTATAGCTGCCATTGATTATGCTTGAATATGAGAATCACTGCTATGGAGCTTCTTTGGTACATAGCACGGCATATAAAAAGAATGCCTCAAAAGCTATCCACCTGTAAATTGTTGACAGGAAGCTAGCTATTTATATATCTGTTACTTTCTACATTCAAAAAGCACTATATGTTACTAGTTGAGGTTCTAGACACCATATAGTGCTGTTTGTTAGAATCCAGCTAGTGAGTGAGATTTCAGCACTATTGAGCCAGATTTCTGTCTGGTCATCAAGCTGGATAAGGAGTTGTCCTTTGTCGGAGATGTCCTTGGCGACTCCTTTTTTTCAGTCTGTTCTTGGATAAAACTGACCTCTCTTCCTAGAACAAGAGAGTGTTCTTTATAAAGGTAGAGTAGTTCTTCGGGTGCTGTTTGGTAGAAACAACGCCAAATTTCTGAGATTAGTTCGTTTCGTGTGATAGGAGCTGGTGGTGTAAAGAGACTTCCAGCTTTTTCTTTTTATCTCTTTGGGAAAATCGCTGATGGCAAAAGTTGATTCCAACGTCAATAATGACGTCTGTTACTAGGCCTGTTTCCACGGACGTCATGGCTTCGAGTGAGGATACCTGCTATCTTTTTATTTTTTTAAAGTAGATGTCATTTACCCATTTGATATCTACTTCAATCATAGTGAGGTTTTTAATGGCTTTGTAAATGGCACCTGCTACAAGTAGAGTATAGGCAGGAAGCTGGTCATAGGTGAGATTTGGCTGAATATGCAGTGACATATAGATACCTCCCCTGAGCATGGAGAGTAGTAGGGGCGTTGAAAGCGACCACGACCTGCTGTTTGACATGTGGAAAGATAGAGACTATTTCCCTGGCTTCCACCTTCAATACCTTCTTTTGCATCTGTTTGAGTAGATTTTGTTTGAGGCTTTGTAGCGAATGCTTAAGTTGGTTTTCTCTTGAATCAAATCAGGTAGGATCAAATCGCCTTGAATAAGTTTGTAACCTCTATTTTTGATACTGTCAATCTACGAGTCCTTCTTGTTGGAGACGTTGGATCGCTTTCCATATGGATGTACGACTTAACGATTCAGTTCTTCGGCTATTTTTTCTCCGCTAACATAGTCGTTTTCTCTAGCTAATATTTGGTAGACTAGTTGGTGTGATTTCATTGATTTTCCTTTCTAGCTAAGAGGGAGTGAGAGAGTTCTTTTCGAGTTTGACTCGGTGTTTTATGAAAGAACTGCTTGTAAGCTTTCGAGAAATGGAGAGGATCTGAGAAACCCACGGAGTATGCAATGACTTTAATAGATTTCATTTCGGTATGTTCTAGTAAGTTGTTGTGCACGATGCATTCGAACGTAGAGTAGATATTCTTTTTGGAGAGAGTTGGTGAAATTCTTTAAACACACTAGTTAAGTAACTTCTATGAACCGATAGCTCTTTTTGCTAAATCTTGAATGGTGATCGATCGTGGATAGTGACTATCTATTAATTGTTTGCAGTCAAGATAGAGCTGGTGAGTTGATGAAATATTCTTTTTTTCTGATTGGGAGCAATCGTTCCTAGATGAAACATCAGTTCATGGAGTTGTCCCATGATGTGGAGTTGAGCCAATTCATTTGATTTTGTAATCTGAGCGAAACGGACAATATTTTCAACGAGTTTTGCAGTTGTCTGGGTATGACAAGTTTCAGATTGGATTAAGTAGGATTGATCAGAAATTTGAGACAGAGCAAAATAGTCAGGTGCCCTCCCTCCAGTAATCCCTAACCAGTAGTAAGCCCAAGGATCCTGGCTATCTGCTTGGTAGAAGGTTAATTCATCTGGTTTTAGTAAAAAGAAATCTCCCGCCTTTAAATCAACAATTTTCCCCTTATAATGAAATTGACCTTTTCCTTTAGTAATGTAATGTAGTACATAGGTATCTCGAATAGCTGGGCCAAAAGAGTAGTTAGGCGTACATTCTTCATAACCGTAGAAGCTAAGAGAAAGATCAATTGTTCCAGTCTGGTATTCTGAAAAAACGAGCATGTGCCACCTCCTACCTAACATTTTTACCATACTTTGTAGACATTTCTCTATTTTAGAAAGCGCTTTTATTTGATAAAATTTTATCAAGAAATGGATGAGGTACAATTTATGGGAGTTCGAATAGAGAATAATCTATTTTACGTTGAGAGTAAAGGTTTAAGTTTGATTATTGAAAATAGGGATGGGTTCTTATTATTAAAACATTTAGGAAAGACTATTAAGAACTATAGAGGTTCTAATAGTGTTTATGAACGCGATCATGCTTTTTCTGGTAATCCAACAGCTACTAATCGAACCTTTAGTTTGGATACGCAACGTCAGATTTTTGGACAACATGGCTTTGGGTGATTTTAGAAGACCAACTTTACAGGTTCAGCATGATGCAACTGAAGTAACAGACTTTCGATTTGTAGAAGCAAAGATTTTAAAAGGTCAGAATGGTCCACAGGGTTTACCTTCTCCACACAGCATGGACGATATAGAGACTCTTGCCTTGATTTTAAAAGATTCTAAGGCTCAACTTAGTCTGACTTTGTATTATACTGCTTTTGATAATGATGCGACAATTGCTAGTTACAGCAAATTGGAGAATAATAGCAATCAGGAAGTTGTCATTCATAAGGACTTTTCTTTCATGGCTGATTTTCCTGCTGCAGCCTACGAAATAGTGACTTTACAGGGAGCTTATGCTCGTGAAAAGACTGTTCGACGTCAACAGGTAGAACAAGGAATCTTTTCGATTAGTTCGAACCGTGGAGCTTCTGGGCATGCTCAAACACCAGCTCTTCTATTATGTGATCAAGGAGTTACAGAGGATGCTGGGAATGTGTTTGCTCTACAACTGATGTATAGTGGAAACTTCGAAGCTTTTATCCAAAAGAATCAACTGAATGAAGTTCGGGTTGCTATTGGGATTAATCCAGAAAATTTTTCTTGGAAGTTAGATCCTAAGGAAAACTTTGAAACACCGGTAGCTTTAGTGACCTATTCAGATAAAGGATTAACCGGTATTAGTCATGAAAGTCAGAATTTTGTACTTAAGCACATTATGCCAAGTAAATTTTCTAAAAAAGAGCGTCCAATTCTAATCAATAACTGGGAAGCTACTTACTTTGACTTTCAGAGAGAAAAACTGTTAGAACTAGCTGATGAAGCTAAGAAAGTTGGAATAGAACTTTTTGTATTAGATGATGGGTGGTTTGGTAATCGCTTTGATGATAATCGTGCTTTAGGTGATTGGGTTGTTAATGAGAAAAAACTGGGTGGAAGCCTAGAAAGTCTGATTTCAGCGATCCATGAAAGAGGTTTGCAGTTTGGGCTTTGGTTAGAACCTGAAATGATTTCTGTAGATAGCGATTTGTATTGCAAACATCCTGACTGGGCCATCCAGATTCAAGGATATGAGCATACTTACTCTCGGAATCAATTAGTACTTAATCTTGCAAATTCTCAGGTAGTAGAATATTTGAAAAATGTCTTAGATGAACTCCTCTCTCATCATAAAATTGACTACATCAAATGGGATATGAATCGTAATATTACTAACCTGGGGAATGGTTCAGCCTACTTGGAAACCCAGATGCAGTCTCATCAGTATATGCTGGGGCTTTACGAACTCGTTTCTTATCTGACAGAGAAACATAGTCATATTCTCTTTGAGTCCTGCTCTGGTGGTGGTGGACGAAATGATCTCGGTATGATGCGTTATTTCCCACAAGTCTGGGCTAGTGATAATACTGATGCCATAGCACGTTTACCTATACAGTATGGATCATCCTATCTCTATCCAACCATTTCTATGGGGGCTCATGTGTCAGCTGTACCAAATCATCAAATGGGACGAATGACACCATTGGAAACTCGTGGTCATGTGGCAATGATGGGAAATCTGGGTTATGAGCTTGATTTGACAAGTTTATCAGATGAAGAGAAGTCTGAGATTGCTAATCAGGTGAACTTGTATAAAGAAGTGCGGCCAGTAGTCCAGTTGGGAAACCAGTATAGGTTAATCAATCCCGATGCTGAATCCAATGAAGCGACTGTACAATTTAACTATGGAAAATCAAACGATTGTAACCTACGTCCGAGTCCTATCAGTTGTGGAAACAATGGAAACAACTTTAAAGTTAAAAGATTTGGATGAAGAGGGACGGTATGAATTACAGGAAAATGGTGTAGTTTACTCAGGTGCAGAACTCATGTATGCGGGTATTACTATGGAGCTTCCGCAGGGAGATTATCTCAGCAGGCAGTTACATTTCATTAGAAGATAAGGAGATAAAATCATGAGATGGTATAACAAGATGAGCTTAATTGCTCGCTACAGGACTCTGCCTTTTTGGGGCTGTCAGCTTGTAGTAGTCAAGAAGAGTCAACTGATGGCAAGGTAACGATTGAATATTTCAATCAGAAGGGTGAAATGGTTGATACCCTTCGTGAGATTGCCAAAGACTTTGAAAAAGAAAATCCGAATGTGCATATTAAAGTAGTGAATGTCCCTAACGCTGGGGAAGTACTCAAAACTCGCGTTCTGGCTGGAGATATTCCTGATGTTGTTAATATCTATCCCCAGTCTATTGAATTACAAGAATGGGCTAAAAGCTGGATACTTTGAAGATTTATCTAATAAAGACTATCTTAAGAGAGTTAAGAATCATTACGCAGATAAATATGCGATAGATGGAAAAGATTTACAATATCCCTTATACTGCTAATGCTTATGGTATCTATTACAACAAGGATAAATTTAAAGAACTGGGATTGAAAGTTCCAGAGACTTGGGAGGAATTTGAGGAATTAGTTGATACGATTATAGCAAAAGGGGAAACACCTTTTGCCATTGCAGGAAACAGATACTTGGACCTTGAATGGTTATCATCAGTTAGCTCTTGCCACTTCTACAGGTGGCGGTAAGGAAACGAATGATTACCTACGTTTTTCCAAGCCAAATGCCATAAAGTCTTCAGATTCAGTGCTTAAAGATGATTTCAGGCTGTTAGATTTATTCCGCAAAAAAGGTTCCATGCAAACCAACTGGCAAGGAGCAGGCTATACTGACGTTGTCGGTGCCTTCGCTAGAGGCGATGCCCTGATGACTCCAAATGGTTCTTGGGCTATCACAGCAATCAATGCGCAAGACCCTAAGTTTAATGTTGGAACGTTCCCTTTCCCTGGAAAGCAAAAAGGACAAAAGCTTGACCATTGGAGCAGGAGACCTATCTTGGTCTATCTCGTCAAGTAGTAAGCACAAGAAAAGAAGCCAATGCTTTTGTTGAATATATGTCACGTCCAGAAGTTATGCAGAAATATTATGATGTGGACGGCTCACCAACAGCTATTGAAGGTGTCAAGGAAGCTGGGTCAGATGCACCGCTAGCTGGTCTTGCTGAACTAGCATTTACAGATCGACATCTCGTTTGGCTAGCTCAAGACTGGACCAGTGAAAGTGATTTTTATACCTTGACTGGGAACTATATTACAACTGGAAACAAAGAGGATATGGCGAAAGCACTAAATGCATTCTTCAATCCGATGAAAGCAGACGTAGAGTAGGGAGTAGATCTACTATGAAAAAAATTGATTGAGAAATATTGGGGCTGGCTCTTTGTCCTTGTTCCCCTTGTACTACAGGCTGTATTCTTCTATGTACCCATGTTTTCAAGGTGCCTTCTACAGCCTGACTAACTGGACTGGTTTGACCTATAATTATAAGTTTGTCGGACTCAATAACTTTATGCTCCTCATGAGCGATCCTAAGTTTATGAACGCTATAGGCTTTACATTGATCATTACTATTTGTATGGTGGTTGGTGAGATTATTCTGGGGATCTGGATAGCCCGAGCTCTCAACTCGAAGATAAAGGGAAAACTTTCTTCCGAGCTTGGTTTTTCTTCCCAGCTGTCCTATCTGGATTGACTGGCTCTCATCTTTAAGCAACTTTTTCAACTACGGATTGCCAGCTATAGGGAATTCCTTAGGAATTGAATTTCTTAAAACCAGCCTTCTAGGAACGAATGGCGGTGCAATCTTTGCAGCAATCTTCGTCTTGCTTTGGCAAGGGGTAGCCATGCCTATTATCATCTTCTTAGCTGGTCTTCAGTCTATCCCGACTGAGATTACAGAAGCGAGCTAGAATTGATGGAGCTAACGACAAACAAATCTTTTGGAAGGTGGAACTTCCTTATCTTCTACCAAGCGTTTCCATGGTCTTTATCTTGGCTCTAAAAGGTGGTTTGACAGCATTTGACCAGGTTTTTGCCATGACAGGTGGCGGTCCGAATAATGCGACCACCTCTCTAGGACTTCTGGTATACAACTATGCCTTTAAGAGCAATCAATTTGGTTATGCCAATGCCATTGCAGTTATCTTGTTCCTCTTGATTGCGGTTATTTCTATTGTCCAGTTGAGAGTATCTAAGAAATTTGAAATCTAAGAGGAGAAACCTGATGAAAAATGCAGAAAGAAAAGCTAATTTCAGTAAATATATCTTGCTAACACTGGGATCTATTATCATCTTAATTCCACTCTTAGCAACAATATTTAGTTCCTTTAAGTCTACCAAAGACATCGTTAATAATTTTTTTCGGATTTCCGACTCAACCGACCTTAGAGAATTTTCAACGCCTTTTGGCTGATGGTATCGGAGGCTACTATTGGAATTCAGTTGTAATCACGGTTCTATCTTTGGCTGTTGTCATGATTTTTATCCCCATGGCTGCTTACTCTATAGCACGTAATATGTCTAAGAGAAAAGCTTTTGGTATTATGTATACGCTTTTGATTTTAGGGATTTTTGTTCCTTTTCAAGTTATCATGATTCCTATTACAGTTATGATGAGTAAGCTAGGACTAGCCAACACTTGGGGATTAATTATCCTTTATCTGGCTTACGCTGTTCCACAGACTCTCTTTCTCTATGTAGGCTACATTAAGATTTCCATTCCAGACAGTCTGGATGAAGCAGCAGAAATTGACGGTGCTGGAAAGTTTACTACCTATTTTAAGATTATCTTTCCTATGATGAAACCCATGCATGCGACAACCATGATTATCAATGCCCTCTGGTTCTGGAATGACTTCATGCTTCCTCTCTTGGTACTCAATAAAGACTCCAAGATGTGGACTTTGCCGCTCTTCCAATATAACTACACAAGTCAATACTTTAATGATTATGGACCGAGCTTTGCTTCTTATGTTGTTGGGATTATCACCATTACTATCGTTTATCTCATCTTCCAGCGCAACATTATTGCTGGAATGAGTAACGGGGCAGTGAAGTAAGAAAGTGCTTAGGGAATTTATAATTCCATACATGGAGGAACAATTCAGCTTGTTGACAATTCTATGTAGAAAAAAGAAAGTCGTACTTAGTTACTTGCAGTCTATATTAGTACGAGTTCGAAGTGAACAAAAATCTAAAAATATCTTTTATTTACGAAGCCAGGTCATATGAGACTTGGCTTTCATCAGAAAAAGGAGAACATTTATGACCATTCAAAATAAAACTATGTTGATTACTTACTCAGATAGTCTTGGAAATAACCTTAAAGACTTATATGAGAATTTGGAAGAACATTTTGGCGATGCTATTGGGGGAGTTCACCTTCTACCATTTTTCCCGTCAACAGGTGATCGTGGATTTGCGCCAGTTGACTATGACGAAGTGGATCCAGCTTTTGGTGATTGGGAGGATGTTAAGTGTTTAGGTGAGAAATATTATCTTATGTTTGACTTTATGATTAACCATATTTCTCGCCAATCGAAATATTATAAGGACTATCAAGAAAAACATGAAGCTAGTGAATTTAAAGATCTCTTTTTAAACTGGGACAAGTTTTGGCCAGAAAACCGTCCGACACAAGCTGATGTAGATTTAATTTACAAGCGTAAGGATCGTGCACCAAAGCAAGAGATTGTTTTTGCAGATGGTTCAGTAGAACATTTGTGGAATACCTTTGGTGAGGAGCAGATTGATCTTGATGTGACCAAAGAAGTAACGATGGAATTTATCCGTAAGACGATTCAACATCTAGCAAGTAACGGGTGTGATTTGATTCGTCTAGATGCCTTTTGCTTATGCAGTGAAGAAATTGGATACCAATGATTTCTTTGTGGAACCAGATATTTGGGATTTATTGGACAAAGTTCGAGATATCGCTGCTGAGTATGGGACAGAGCTCTTACCTGAGATTCATGAACACTATTCGATTCAGTTTAAAATAGCGGATCATGATTACTATGTTTATGATTTTGCTCTTCCAATGGTGACCCTCTATACTCTTTACAGTTCCAGAACAGAGCGTTTGGCTAAGTGGTTAAAGATGAGCCCGATGAAGCAATTTACGACACTAGATACCCATGATGGGATTGGAGTAGTAGATGTTAAGGATATCCTGACCGATGAGGAGATTGACTATGCTTCAAATGAACTCTATAAGGTTGGAGCTAATGTCAAACGTAAGTACTCTAGTGCCGAGTATAACAATTTAGATATCTACCAAATCAATTCAACCTACTATTCAGCGCTTGGAGATGATGATGTCAAGTATTTCCTCGCTCGTTTGATTCAAGCTTTTGCGCCAGGCATTCCTCAGGTTTACTATGTGGGTCTATTAGCAGGAAAAAATGACTTGAAATTATTAGAAGAAACTAAGGAAGGTCGAAATATTAATCGTCATTACTATAGCAATGAGGAAATAGCAGAAGAAGTTCAACGTCCTGTGGTGAAGGCACTTCTCAATCTATTTTCTTTCCGTAACCGTTCAGAAGCCTTTGACCTAGAAGGGACTATTGAGATAGAGACACCAACAGCTTACAGCATTGTAATCAAACGTCAAAATAAAGACAAGTCCGTAACAGCAGTAGCAGAAATTGATCTGCAAAGTCAGACATATCAAGTAGTGGAAAACGGCAGAGAAATTCGGTTTTAGTACCATATCAATAACAGAGTTTTTGTGGCGAAAACGTGTTCAT
>BNJT01000060.1_pt1 | contig 10891 bp, 7 predicted proteins | sample 8540491 | NCBI WGS metagenome assembly BNJT01 (sample SAMD00202455, study PRJDB9452) | human saliva metagenome | host: Homo sapiens
GTTAAAGTAAAGAAAAACCTAAGTAAATGATATTGACTTTTGTATAGTCGTGGTTTAAAATGAATTTAATCGGTTGATGAAGTTCTCGATTTGTCGCTGCATCGACAAAAACACAAGAGGATTGAAGTGACAAGGGCGACCCTGTCGAGTGCTTGCACGTCCCTTGCACGTAAAGACGATTGTGTTAGAAGTTCGATCGCGACGAAGAAGAGAACGAAGAAACTGAAATAACAACTCGATTTTGAGCTGCGGTCAAGCTGGCTCAGCTTGCTGGGTGTGGGCGAGTAGCCCACGAAGAACGAGAGAAAGGAGAAAAATATGAACGAATACTTATATAACTCTTTGAGTAAGGATAAAGCTAGCAATCATACTGACGAGAAGTTGAAATCGTATCTTTGCGCTGAATTCCCAAAGATTTTTAAGCGTGATGATTTTAGAGACGATTTGTTTAAGTTGTTTCAAAACGAAATATCGCTCATGAAAGCCGATGAATTAGATTCATGTTATGGTAACCTGTACGCCTTTTACGTCTCTTTAGAGCAAACAGTAGGTCTCAAACACTATGAGCAGACATTCGAAACGATATATAACATCATGAATGATTTCGGAGAGTCGTTTGATGAGACTGTAGCAAGATTACAAGGCTCAAACGAAAAAAACGAACCTCAAGAGCAATCGTTGTGCGATAAATCTTAGCGAAGATTCGACGCCTATTGCAAAAATGAAGTTCGTAAGTTAAAATGAAATTGTACTTAATTAAAGGTACGAAAAAAGTCCAGACATCCCGCCAAGAACGCTCTGAACTTTTCATCAGTTTTATTTTCCTTGAGACAACTATACCACGAAGCGTGGAATAGAGTCAATAGAACAGATGAAAAGTCCTTTCTATAGTGTTTTTGGCAGGTATGTTCAAAAACATTACAGAAAGGAATTTTTTTTATGGAAATCAAACCAAATGTGCAAACTGCACCGTTATCGCAATTTCAAAAGATTGCAAAAGAGGCTGCTACAGCTAAAAAAGTAGAAACTAACAAGGAGAAAATCGACGTTAGAGTGATTAAGTTGGTACCCGAACCGACTGAACATTTCCCCTACAAGAAAGATGAATTAGGTAACAAAGTCAAGGATGACCGCGGACGATTCATCCGCGAAGAAAAGAGAGACGGTTACCTTTACACGATGAATGACGTACAAACATGTAATAAGGTGATGTTCTTATTACCAGAGTTAAAATCATTTGAAATCGGTAAAATCTATGAAGTCACAGGTCTCGGATATATCATGAAGCAAAGTAACATGCTTTACATTGATGAAGATGTAACTGTTAAGTTATATCAGTAGGATGTGAAAATTTCACATTAATTTTTAAAATCTCGTTTTAAAGATAGCACTGTGCCAGTTCCATTGATATATGGTTTAAAAACACTTTGCTATCTTTGCTATATCGGGCATTCTTCTCCGTCAGAATGCCCGAATTGTTCCGGAACAGAAATAAAATTTGTTCCATAAAAATTAATGTGACGTTTTTCAAATGAATGATATTTCACAATGAAAGGGAAATTAAAATGGAGAAGAAAGATAAGAAGTATCGCTTATTCTTTGGAATGCGTAACTATAAGTTTGAAACGCACGACGAGAACGGCGTACAGCGTGAAAATGCGCAGACTGAAGAAGAGTGGCGCAAACAAATTGAACAAGAGCTTGAAGCGGTTGGCGCTTCTGAATTGTTCTATGTTTTTCACGATAAAGATGTTGACGATGAAGATGAAACAGTTAAAAAAGCATTACACGTCCATTTCGTAGCAAGGTTTGAGAATCCACGTCATTACAGCAGTATCTTAAAAGATTTTGGTTGCGAACCGCGTAATTTTCAAAACGCAAGGTCAGAATCGTCAGCTCTGCTATACCTAACACACACTACTCCAGAAGCTATTAAGGCAAAAAAAACACGTTATAACGTGCAAGAATTGCATTGTATCGTGAAAGAAGAGAACGAATATAAGAGACTTACTGGAGATGAATTAGAAAAGTTTTACCGAATTAAAATCAGCGGAAAAACTGGGAAAACTGGAATTAAAGTGGATGACGATGTGGCGCGTATCATTGATGAGCTTACTGAAGGTACTTTGAAATTAGACGACGTGAAAGCTCACCTAAAAGAGATTTTTGACCCTACTACAGCTACAATGATATGGGTAAAGAATAAGCGCTATTTTAAAGAAGCTGTTATCGAGCATTATGAAAATAAATATCGTGCGTGGCTTGAAGGCGGTCGTAATTTCAAATTAATCTATATCAATGGACCGAGTGGAATTGGTAAAACATACTTCGCCAACAAGGTAGCGCGAGCAATTAATAAAGCGCGTGGTTTTTACGAGCCTTTGATTCATAATGCACCTAACCATACGCGTAACACTCGTTATGACTTCTTGAGCGGATATGAGAACGAAATTATAACAGTTTTCGATGATTTGGATGCGAAAACGTTCGATTATGCGGAGTTCTTGAACCTATTCGAGCGGGATAGAGTTGCTAAGTATTCATCACGATTCAGAGATAAAGCATGGTTTGCGGAAGTTGCAATCATTACCAAGTCAGAGACTATTGAAAAGTGGACAAAAAAACTTTCTTATTCTGATTTAGCTATAGCGTCTAGCGCTGAAAAAGATAACGTCTTGTATCAGCCGAGAAGACGGTTTTCTTTAATAGTTGACCTGGATACAACAAGTGTAAAGTTCCAAGTTTATAAGGTTACTGATAAGAAAACTAATAAACACGAGCTGCATACGATTGATGAGATTCCGTTCGAAGACTTTCACGATGAGAAGACTCAATCGAAAATTATCAAGAAGATTTTGAAACTTATTAATCTTGAAGAAGTTAAAGATGAAGATATTGAACAGTTAGATGAAACGACGGTCGAGTCGCTCAAAAACATTGCAGACCTAAGTAAAGGGGTTGAAGTCGATGTCTAAAAGATATCAAAATTACAACGGTGTTTATCGTCCTGTTTTTTATCTCCAATCATGGTTTTATATAGGTTTAGTCTTGGCGATTGAATTACCACTTTTTGCGTTGAAACAGATTTTAACGATATTCAAAAAAGACACGACTGCATTGACAATGATTATCTATTCGATTCTTTTCGTTGTTGCAATAGTAGTTGCAGTTCGAGCCTATTCCGAGTTCACGAGGATCAAGGCGCGAACATGGAACGTGTATCGAGATGAAAAGAAGCTTGAAAGAGAAATCGAAAAAAGCTTGCTGTCCACCATGACGGTAAATCGTGAGCAAAACAGTAGTGTTTCAATAGCTGTACCATCAGTGGCGGTTGACGTTAAGGCAACGCCACTGATGGTACAAGTCGAGAAGTTACCTGGTATGTATTTGACGGATAAGATGACAGAAGATGTGACAGCAAGCTTTAGACAGTCATACTCGAATTATGCAGTTGTGTCATCTAGGGTATCGGACGATGGTTTGTCCTTTATCTTCGAATTAGAAGATAAGGCAACAAACAAGGCTCTGCGATTTGAACGATTAGAAGATATCGGCAAAGATAAGTTCATTATCGAGTTGCAAAAAGGTCTTTCAATCAATATTGCAAGTCGTCCACATATCGCGGTATGGGGGCGAACTGGTTCGAGAAAGTCAACAGTTCTCTATTATCTAACTCTTTGTTATTTCAAGATGAATACGGATGTTTATTTTTGCGAGGCAAAGACCGAGTTTGCTAGTTTTGAGACGTTCTATGATTCATCGAAAATCGCTACTAATACAGAAAGCATTATGAACGTTTTAAACCGTGTTAACGAAGTTTTAAACGCTCGACTTGCAGTGATTGCTGAAGAGAGCAAAAAACGAAACCAGGGCGGTTTAAATGCTCAAGATGTGGACTTCAGACCTGTTGTTTTAATGTTGGATGAAGTAGGTTCTATTGTTGCTATGATGGATTCAAAGGAACAGAAAGAATTTAACAAGATTCTAACAGCTATCATCCAACGCGGTCGAAGCGTTGGTGTATGCGTGGTAATAGCTACACAAGACCCGTCTACAGATACGTTACCGCAAAAGGTCAGACAGCAATTTACAACGAAGATTCTTCTAGGGTCAGCAAATGCGGATATCCAGCGGATGGCGTTTGGGGAAGTTGCTACCGATGGTTCAGTACCAGAGTTACGCGGATACGTTTCGATTGATGGTATCACGCGTGAGCCTGTAGCGTATTACGTACCCGATTTATACACTCATGGCTTACTGGGTCATGGAACGTTTAAAACAGCTTACTTGGATGGTAAGAGAGTAAAATATAGTCACGAATGACACAAAAAGAGACAGCACTATGCTGTCTCTTTATTTTTTGAATAATTGCCACCATTTAGGCTTTTGTTGGTTGCTAACTGTTGGATGTGATGTCTCTTTGACGTCTTCTGTGTTGTCTGTTTTGATGTCAGTCATTTCTAATTGGTTAGGTATTTTTGAATAGAGTAACGATTGTAATTGATTGATTTGATTATCTTTCGTTTCGAGCTGCTTGATAAGAGCTTCAACAGTGATTCTGTTGATATCCGTGATGTCACTTGTGCTGTCTGTGAAGTCTGTTTTGACGTCTTGTTTGACGTCATTATTTAACGCACAATTTTTCATGTATTCGTTAACTGATAAATTCTGTTTTGAAGCTAAAAACTGGATACGTTCTTTTTCGATTTCTGAAACGCGTATTGTGATACGTGCTGTCTTCATGATGTCACCTTCGCTGTCGTTTTTGATGTCATAATCATAGCATTAAATTAATGGTTTTTCACGCTTTTGAGTATAAAACATGTGTGGATTGTTATAACGTTCTAGAGCTCTAAAGGTTTCGATGTCGGTGAAGTCTTCGTCGTCCGTTGAATAGTCAAAGATACTCTGTAGTAATTCGTGGTCTTTATTCCATTGTTCAATGTCTATAGGCTCGAAAAATAAGTTAAATAAAGCTGTAATCATTGCTCTTGTGATTTGTTCTTCAGATACAGGTTTGATATATTCCAATTCATCTTGTCGCATTTTTTCGTATTGTTCATCTTGAGTCATGGATTCTAATTCATCTCGATATCTTTGAGCTGCTTTTTCACGTTCATAGTAGTCATCTATATATTTGCGGTACTGCTCTCTTCTTTCTTCAGTCATCGATGAGCGTTTTAACAAATAATTTGTTATGCGATATTCAATGGTCAAACAATCAGACTGACTGATGAAACCAGTTTGGTCTTTTTTTAGTACGTTAATGTTGAGTTCTTTTATCACGCGGACTAACTTCGCTCGAACAGCTTTAAAATTATTTTCATTATCTTCAATTTCGTATTTTGTTATTAAATGATGTGTTAAATCAGAAATTGTGTAATAGTTTTGCAAGTTAAACACTCCTTTTTATATAGGTTTATACTGATATTATATAGGTAAAACGCGTTAAAGTAAAGAAAAACCTAAGTAAATGATATTGACTTTTGTATAGTCGTGGTTTAAAATGAATTTAATCGGTTGATGAAGTTCTCGATTTGTCGCTGCATCGACAAAAACACAAGAGGATTGAAGTGACAAGGGCGACCCTGTCGAGTGCTTGCACGTCCCTTGCACGTAAAGACGATTGTGTTAGAAGTTCGATCGCGACGAAGAAGAGAACGAAGAAACTGAAATAACAACTCGATTTTGAGCTGCGGTCAAGCTGGCTCAGCTTGCTGGGTGTGGGCGAGTAGCCCACGAAGAACGAGAGAAAGGAGAAAAATATGAACGAATACTTATATAACTCTTTGAGTAAGGATAAAGCTAGCAATCATACTGACGAGAAGTTGAAATCGTATCTTTGCGCTGAATTCCCAAAGATTTTTAAGCGTGATGATTTTAGAGACGATTTGTTTAAGTTGTTTCAAAACGAAATATCGCTCATGAAAGCCGATGAATTAGATTCATGTTATGGTAACCTGTACGCCTTTTACGTCTCTTTAGAGCAAACAGTAGGTCTCAAACACTATGAGCAGACATTCGAAACGATATATAACATCATGAATGATTTCGGAGAGTCGTTTGATGAGACTGTAGCAAGATTACAAGGCTCAAACGAAAAAAACGAACCTCAAGAGCAATCGTTGTGCGATAAAATCTTAGCGAAGATTCGACGCCTATTGCAAAAATGAAGTTCGTAAGTTAAAATGAAATTGTACTTAATTAAAGGTACGAAAAAAGTCCAGACATCCCGCCAAGAACGCTCTGAACTTTTCATCAGTTTTATTTTCCTTGAGACAACTATACCACGAAGCGTGGAATAGAGTCAATAGAACAGATGAAAAGTCCTTTCTATAGTGTTTTTGGCAGGTATGTTCAAAAACATTACAGAAAGGAATTTTTTTTATGGAAATCAAACCAAATGTGCAAACTGCACCGTTATCGCAATTTCAAAAGATTGCAAAAGAGGCTGCTACAGCTAAAAAAGTAGAAACTAACAAGGAGAAAATCGACGTTAGAGTGATTAAGTTGGTACCCGAACCGACTGAACATTTCCCCTACAAGAAAGATGAATTAGGTAACAAAGTCAAGGATGACCGCGGACGATTCATCCGCGAAGAAAAGAGAGACGGTTACCTTTACACGATGAATGACGTACAAACATGTAATAAGGTGATGTTCTTATTACCAGAGTTAAAATCATTTGAAATCGGTAAAATCTATGAAGTCACAGGTCTCGGATATATCATGAAGCAAAGTAACATGCTTTACATTGATGAAGATGTAACTGTTAAGTTATATCAGTAGGATGTGAAAATTTCACATTAATTTTTAAAATCTCGTTTTAAAGATAGCACTGTGCCAGTTCCATTGATATATGGTTTAAAAACACTTTGCTATCTTTGCTATATCGGGCATTCTTCTCCGTCAGAATGCCCGAATTGTTCCGGAACAGAAATAAAATTTGTTCCATAAAAATTAATGTGACGTTTTTCAAATGAATGATATTTCACAATGAAAGGGAAATTAAAATGGAGAAGAAAGATAAGAAGTATCGCTTATTCTTTGGAATGCGTAACTATAAGTTTGAAACGCACGACGAGAACGGCGTACAGCGTGAAAATGCGCAGACTGAAGAAGAGTGGCGCAAACAAATTGAACAAGAGCTTGAAGCGGTTGGCGCTTCTGAATTGTTCTATGTTTCACGATAAAGATGTTGACGATGAAGATGAAACAGTTAAAAAAGCATTACACGTCCATTTCGTAGCAAGGTTTGAGAATCCACGTCATTACAGCAGTATCTTAAAAGATTTTGGTTGCGAACCGCGTAATTTTCAAAACGCAAGGTCAGAATCGTCAGCTCTGCTATACCTAACACACACTACTCCAGAAGCTATTAAGGCAAAAAAAACACGTTATAACGTGCAAGAATTGCATTGTATCGTGAAAGAAGAGAACGAATATAAGAGACTTACTGGAGATGAATTAGAAAAGTTTTACCGAATTAAAATCAGCGGAAAAACTGGGAAAACTGGAATTAAAGTGGATGACGATGTGGCGCGTATCATTGATGAGCTTACTGAAGGTACTTTGAAATTAGACGACGTGAAAGCTCACCTAAAAGAGATTTTTGACCCTACTACAGCTACAATGATATGGGTAAAGAATAAGCGCTATTTTAAAGAAGCTGTTATCGAGCATTATGAAAATAAATATCGTGCGTGGCTTGAAGGCGGTCGTAATTTCAAATTAATCTATATCAATGGACCGAGTGGAATTGGTAAAACATACTTCGCCAACAAGGTAGCGCGAGCAATTAATAAAGCGCGTGGTTTTTACGAGCCTTTGATTCATAATGCACCTAACCATACGCGTAACACTCGTTATGACTTCTTGAGCGGATATGAGAACGAAATTATAACAGTTTTCGATGATTTGGATGCGAAAACGTTCGATTATGCGGAGTTCTTGAACCTATTCGAGCGGGATAGAGTTGCTAAGTATTCATCACGATTCAGAGATAAAGCATGGTTTGCGGAAGTTGCAATCATTACCAAGTCAGAGACTATTGAAAAGTGGACAAAAAAACTTTCTTATTCTGATTTAGCTATAGCGTCTAGCGCTGAAAAAGATAACGTCTTGTATCAGCCGAGAAGACGGTTTTCTTTAATAGTTGACCTGGATACAACAAGTGTAAAGTTCCAAGTTTATAAGGTTACTGATAAGAAAACTAATAAACACGAGCTGCATACGATTGATGAGATTCCGTTCGAAGACTTTCACGATGAGAAGACTCAATCGAAAATTATCAAGAAGATTTTGAAACTTATTAATCTTGAAGAAGTTAAAGATGAAGATATTGAACAGTTAGATGAAACGACGGTCGAGTCGCTCAAAAACATTGCAGACCTAAGTAAAGGGGTTGAAGTCGATGTCTAAAAGATATCAAAATTACAACGGTGTTTATCGTCCTGTTTTTTATCTCCAATCATGGTTTTATATAGGTTTAGTCTTGGCGATTGAATTACCACTTTTTGCGTTGAAACAGATTTTAACGATATTCAAAAAAGACACGACTGCATTGACAATGATTATCTATTCGATTCTTTTCGTTGTTGCAATAGTAGTTGCAGTTCGAGCCTATTCCGAGTTCACGAGGATCAAGGCGCGAACATGGAACGTGTATCGAGATGAAAAGAAGCTTGAAAGAGAAATCGAAAAAAGCTTGCTGTCCACCATGACGGTAAATCGTGAGCAAAACAGTAGTGTTTCAATAGCTGTACCATCAGTGGCGGTTGACGTTAAGGCAACGCCACTGATGGTACAAGTCGAGAAGTTACCTGGTATGTATTTGACGGATAAGATGACAGAAGATGTGACAGCAAGCTTTAGACAGTCATACTCGAATTATGCAGTTGTGTCATCTAGGGTATCGGACGATGGTTTGTCCTTTATCTTCGAATTAGAAGATAAGGCAACAAACAAGGCTCTGCGATTTGAACGATTAGAAGATATCGGCAAAGATAAGTTCATTATCGAGTTGCAAAAAGGTCTTTCAATCAATATTGCAAGTCGTCCACATATCGCGGTATGGGGGCGAACTGGTTCGAGAAAGTCAACAGTTCTCTATTATCTAACTCTTTGTTATTTCAAGATGAATACGGATGTTTATTTTTGCGAGGCAAAGACCGAGTTTGCTAGTTTTGAGACGTTCTATGATTCATCGAAAATCGCTACTAATACAGAAAGCATTATGAACGTTTTAAACCGTGTTAACGAAGTTTTAAACGCTCGACTTGCAGTGATTGCTGAAGAGAGCAAAAAACGAAACCAGGGCGGTTTAAATGCTCAAGATGTGGACTTCAGACCTGTTGTTTTAATGTTGGATGAAGTAGGTTCTATTGTTGCTATGATGGATTCAAAGGAACAGAAAGAATTTAACAAGATTCTAACAGCTATCATCCAACGCGGTCGAAGCGTTGGTGTATGCGTGGTAATAGCTACACAAGACCCGTCTACAGATACGTTACCGCAAAAGGTCAGACAGCAATTTACAACGAAGATTCTTCTAGGGTCAGCAAATGCGGATATCCAGCGGATGGCGTTTGGGGAAGTTGCTACCGATGGTTCAGTACCAGAGTTACGCGGATACGTTTCGATTGATGGTATCACGCGTGAGCCTGTAGCGTATTACGTACCCGATTTATACACTCATGGCTTACTGGGTCATGGAACGTTTAAAACAGCTTACTTGGATGGTAAGAGAGTAAAATATAGTCACGAATGACACAAAAAGAGACAGCACTATGCTGTCTCTTTATTTTTTGAATAATTGCCACCATTTAGGCTTTTGTTGGTTGCTAACTGTTGGATGTGATGTCTCTTTGACGTCTTCTGTGTTGTCTGTTTTGATGTCAGTCATTTCTAATTGGTTAGGTATTTTTGAATAGAGTAACGATTGTAATTGATTGATTTGATTATCTTTCGTTTCGAGCTGCTTGATAAGAGCTTCAACAGTGATTCTGTTGATATCCGTGATGTCACTTGTGCTGTCTGTGAAGTCTGTTTTGACGTCTTGTTTGACGTCATTATTTAACGCACAATTTTTCATGTATTCGTTAACTGATAAATTCTGTTTTGAAGCTAAAAACTGGATACGTTCTTTTTCGATTTCTGAAACGCGTATTGTGATACGTGCTGTCTTCATGATGTCACCTTCGCTGTCGTTTTTGATGTCATAATCATAGCATTAAATTAATGGTTTTTCACGCTTTTGAGTATAAAACATGTGTGGATTGTTATAACGTTCTAGAGCTCTAAAGGTTTCGATGTCGGTGAAGTCTTCGTCGTCCGTTGAATAGTCAAAGATACTCTGTAGTAATTCGTGGTCTTTATTCCATTGTTCAATGTCTATAGGCTCGAAAAATAAGTTAAATAAAGCTGTAATCATTGCTCTTGTGATTTGTTCTTCAGATACAGGTTTGATATATTCCAATTCATCTTGTCGCATTTTTTCGTATTGTTCATCTTGAGTCATGGATTCTAATTCATCTCGATATCTTTGAGCTGCTTTTTCACGTTCATAGTAGTCATCTATATATTTGCGGTACTGCTCTCTTCTTTCTTCAGTCATCGATGAGCGTTTTAACAAATAATTTGTTATGCGATATTCAATGGTCAAACAATCAGACTGACTGATGAAACCAGTTTGGTCTTTTTTTAGTACGTTAATGTTGAGTTCTTTTATCACGCGGACTAACTTCGCTCGAACAGCTTTAAAATTATTTTCATTATCTTCAATTTCGTATTTTGTTATTAAATGATGTGTTAAATCAGAAATTGTGTAATAGTTTTGCAAGTTAAACACTCCTTTTTATATAGGTTTATACTGATATTATATAGGTAAAAC
>BNJT01001143.1_pt1 | contig 10876 bp, 9 predicted proteins | sample 8540491 | NCBI WGS metagenome assembly BNJT01 (sample SAMD00202455, study PRJDB9452) | human saliva metagenome | host: Homo sapiens
TCTAAAAACAAAAAAAGAGGCAAAAGCCTCTTCGTATATCTTATAATTTATCAGTTCTCATAAGTTTCCCAGAAAAATCACTAAGTTCTTTTTCCTTCTATTTTGTATATTCAGAATAAGAGAGGCTTTTTCTTTGACAGATTCCCCAAAACTGCTTCAATTCTTTTTCAGGAATTTTTATAGAAAGTCAACATTTCATTATTACTTTTTGAAGAGATGATTCAGCTTTTTCGAACCTTCTTCACTTCCTGCTAGATAAAGATTAAAATATCAGGCAACCCTTTTTGTGTTGGCTTCAAATATAGATTCAATAATTGTCTTCCAATATCATTCTTCTATTTGATACATTGCTCCATAATAATATGTAAATATTTTTCAATGTATTTTTAATTTCTTTTATGTTAAAACTCTTTTTGCAACTTTTATATCTGTTGAACTGCATATAAAAGCTTTTATCTGTATGTTGTCCTTGCCTTAATTATAGTATTATAGCTTTCTAAGTCAAGATTTCCCCCACCTATATGCCTTTTTCATGAAATTTTGCCAGACGCATGAAAGAGGTTATCTAAAGCTTTTAGAAATTATACAAGATTACTACTTTTTGTGGGGATGTATTGAGAGTAAGGTCCTTTTGAAGTAATACTCTATAAAAAGAGTTATGAATAATAAACTATATATAATATATCAAAAAAGAGTCTCAAGTGTAGGCGTGATCCTACCCGGAGGTCGCCACGCCCTAAACGCCTGAAGCGCTCATCCACAATATCTTGATACTCTTTTTGCGAACAAAAGTATGCTCAAAAAGACAAAAATCAAGTATACAATAAAAAGACCTATGAAATCATAGGTCTCTTAGTTTAGGTAGAGAATCTTGCCCAAATTTCGTACATGATACTTCTTGCGTCAGTGAGAAATTATTATAAAAACTCTCTTTAGATATTACTAAGAGAGTATTATCCCTTAGAAATACTAAGGAAATGTTTCGATAGTATGCTAATTTTGACTAAGTAATCTTATCATACTTATTCTCATAGGTAATCGTTATGTTCGTATTTTATAATAGAAGCTCCTGGTGTAAGACTACTATACCATGAGCATCCTCTGCTACAAAGGTAAACATATGATTTTATTTACACGGGCACTAACCGTAACTCCTTTCATAACTTGCATAAGCATATGAATTTTTCTGCTTCAGCGTAGGCATGAGATCCATAATTTTCGGCGTACGCATGGGTATGGTTTTTCATTGCGTAAGCAACACTATACTTTCCCATAGCATATGCAACAGCTTCTTCTTCCATAGCATATGCATATGATCCATATGCTTCAGCATAGGCCTTTGATGCTATACCGATCGCATAAGCATATGAGAACCTTCCCTTAGCATAAGCATATGAGAAACGTATCTCAGCATAAGCATATGCACCCTGTGCAGTGGCATAAGCATGAGAGCCTTCAGCATAGCATGTGCTATCGTATCTTTAGCATCAGCATAAGCATGAGAGCCTTCAACTATAGCATATGCATGTGCACCCTTGACAAGGGCGTGTGCTTTAGCGCCTTTGAAAGAAGCATATGCTTTAGCCCCATCTACTTTAGCTAAGAGAATACAGCCATTACCTCCATAGACACATACCGCAGTAATAATTTCAATAATGAGTTTATCACACGAAAAATTCTTTAGCCGTGAAAATATGCCCATCAAAGAGTAATTTTTTTAGTAGAGATAGACTGCAATTTTTTCCCCTTATTATCTACTAAAAAGATAACTCATTTTTAATGATAAGTTTTTAGTCTGGTGTTCCATATTATCCTTAAATATAAGTTGGTGGTGAATTATTATAAACATTAAATCGAGCAAGGGTTATCTCTACTCAGATATTTTTGATAAGATTTCTTATTAATGAGCACACCTCTATCATTAAGATAATGTTTTTCCTATAAATGTCAAGCTATTAAGATCTTTTTAAAAAATTGACAATTAGAATGAATGTGAATATAATAAGGAAAGTTTTATCTAACATGTTTGAAATATGAGAAATTCATCACTATTTCTAGATTCACAAGAAAGAAAAAGAAAATAATAGACAAACAACCTCAAAAAGAAATCCTCAGCAAAAACTTCAGAGGATCTTGTACAACTATTAAAACGCAGAATCATATAAAGAAGAAGAGATTAAAAAGATTTATAGGCTTGAGGGAATTTTTGTTTCTCGTATGGATAAAAATATATAGAAGAACAAAATAAGCCTGAAAATCTGATAGCATTGAGCGAATATTTTTTGAAACATCCAGAATATGATGAAGATCTTAGTTTACAGCATGTTAGCAAACTTCCTAGAGGGTTTCATTTCCCAAAAACTTGAAAGGTACGCTTTCATTTCCCAAATTTAGTGACTCGACCTGAAGGTGTAAATATTCCGATCTGAGTAACAAACCTTAATCTTCCAAAAATTAAAAAAATATCCCTAATAATAGTATTTTTCCCAGAAAATTTAGAGGAGCTAACTATTGGAATAGAAGAGCTATTGGATCCTTCACCAATTTCAAATAAATTAAAAATTACAAATCAATCAATTAAAATCACTGCCAGAAAATACGGTTTTCCCAGAATGATTAAGATTTTTGTCTTGTAATAGTATAAAATCTCGACCAAAATCAGTACTTTTTCCTCAAACTATAAAAATTTCTATAGTAATCTTTCTGAAATTGAGGGAGAAATGATATTTCTAAAGAAAATGCAAGCATTAGAGCTACCAAATTTAAAATCTTTACAAAATATTACGTTACCTGAAGTAATTATAGGTACCTGCTTTTTTAGATAATATTGAAATCATCACTAAAGTACAAGAATTCCAAGAGGTAGGGCACCTTCCGTTTCACTGGATTAAAAAGATTGAAAAAGATGTGATATTCCTTTGGGGAAATTGATACTCTTTGAGTACAAAGTTTAGAATCATGGGAGATTGAAAAATCAGATTTACCTACCATTTCGAAAGATTATTTTTCCCAAAAACAAGATTCTTCCTATTGATATTGGAGAAGAACACCTATTAGTTTATTAGCAGATTACCTTGAAAAAAATGGTACTAAGATAATCTGGTGGTAATAATAAACATATAACTCTAAAAGGTTTCAACTGATATAGTTTATCTGTATTGAGTTTAATATTCCCTATTGACTAAAAGAAAAGAGCTAGTATCCCTAAAAGAAACTAGCTCTTATTTTTTTAGATATATTATTCAGCAGAGAGTTTTTCTCTCATCTTTTCAGATGCTACCTGAGCAATGAAATCTACCACAGACTTCTCATATTGCGCCTTTGATCTAAACTCACGAACTGAAACAGAGTCAGAATTTTGTTCTTTTTCTCCTACGATAAGAGTATATGGTATTTTCATCAGTTCTGCATTACGGATTTTCTTTGAGAAAGAATCAGATCCGTCATCAACTTTAGCTCTAATATCAAGCTGATTGAGCTGAGATTTTAGTTGAAATGCATAATCATTGAACTCTCTGCTACAGGAACAATTTGAACTTGAATTGGAGCAAGCCAAAAGTGGAACGCTCCTCCAAAGTGCTCGATCATCACTCCCATAAATCTCTCTAGAGAACCTGAAATCGCTCTATGAATTACTACTGGTCTCTCTTTTTCCCTTGCTCATTGGTAAAAGATAGATCAAACCTAACTGGAAGATTGAAATCACACTGAATTGTAGCAAGCTGTCGCTCTCTACCGATTGCATCCTTGAACATAAAAGTCAAGCTTTTGGTCCATAGAATCGCTTTGCCTCATCAATTCCAATCTTGAATGGAAGATCAAATTTTTCACAAAGCGACTCTGAGTGCTCCTTCAGCCTTTTTCCCAAACTTCATCAGATCCGAGATATTTTCCTTCTGGTCCACGAACTGAGAGAGACACCCATAATCATTGATCATACCAAGAGTTGAGTAGAACTTTTTGATAATTTCCACGATAGTTCCAACTTCTTGCATAATCTGATCCACACGACAGAAAAAGATGCCCATCATCTTGAGTGATCGATCTCACACGAGTTAACCCCAGAAAGTTGTCAGGTTTTTTCATCTCTATATACCGTTGCAGGCTCGAAGTATCTAACTGGCATATCACGATAACTAAAATTGGTTATCCGCAAAAATCTGCATATGATGAGGACAGTTCATTGGCTTTCATAAAAAGTTTTCTTCTTTACCCTTTACTCTAAAAAGTTCATCTCAAAATTTCTCAGCATGTCCTGAGGTTTTTGTAAAGATCTTCTTTGGCAAGATGAGGAGTCCAAACTCTCGATATCCCTTATCCTTGTGAAGTTGCCAAAGGAAATCTTCGATTTCTTTTCTAATAATCATTCCATGAGGCTGTAAAAAGTGGCAAACCTGATCCAACCAATGGAGAAATAGTAAAAAGTTTTAAGTTTTGTCCTAAAATTCTATGATCTCTCTTTTTGCCTCTTCCATCATAGTAATGTATGATTGGAGTTCTTCTTTGGTATCAAAAGCCAGTCCATAGACTCTGGTCATCATTACATTATCAGAGTTTCCTCTCAGTAAGCTCCAGCAAGCTTTTTCAAGTTTGAATGCGCGAGGATCAATTTCCTTAGTAGATGAAACATGCCCTCCTCACACATATCAAGAAAAGTCACAAATTTACCAGCAAACTGTTCTGAAACGAGCTTGTAAATAATCTGTCACTGTCTGATAATATGCGATATAATCAGGATTAATACCTTTAACAAAGCATCTTTTGCAGATTCTACAATGGTATTTGCCCAAAAAGTAATCTCCTCCCCAGCTGCTGCAAACTCAGATCTCATCTCCTCTTTATATTGCTGTTTTCATAAGATCGAGTACAAGCTTTTTGTGATTCAGCATCTGGCAAAAGAAAAACCAACAAAATCCTGATTCTCCTTGATGATTTTTTCCATTTTGATTGAATTCTTTTGAGATCCTCTTCTTTGAGTTGTTTATCTTGGGAGAACAAAAATCATAATAAAACCCGTTATCAATTGCAGGGTCCGATTGCTACTTCTACATCTCGCTGTTGTTCTCTTTGCATTGCCTGTGCAAGAATATGTGAGAGAGAATGCCTCTTCCTATAAAAGTCCATCTTCCATCGTGAATAACTAAAAACTTATCTGAGATTTTAGTATTTTTCACCTAATGCAAAGAGAAAGTCTGATTTTTGTTTTTACTTACTAAATAGAGAATAGTTATTTTCAATAATCTAAGGTTGTTAATAAAAATTTTTAACTACTAAATCTGATATAATGGAGCTTTTTAACAAAAATACTTATAGTCTGTTTTGATCAATTTTAGGAGATGAAAAATGGCAATATGCGTAGTATTTGCAACAGATAATTTTGGAGACAGGGTGAGCACAGAATAGGAGTTAACGTAAGATGACTATCACAATAAAAATAATATTGTAAATAAGTCTATTTACTTTTAAGCTATAAAAAGAAAAAGAAATCAGACTTCTTTTCTCTTTTTACATTTCATCGGATTGATAAAATACTTTTTAATCTTGCTTTTTGAGACTAAAATTTATGCTGGTTTTATTTTATACTTATTATAAGTTATGTCATACACAATTAGTAAAGTTCATGCGAGAGAAGTTCTCGATTCTAGAGAAATCCTACTGTAGAAGTGGAAATCACTCTTGATAATGGTATTATGGGAAGAGCTTTGGTTCCTTCTGGAGCATCTACAGGAATTCATGAGGCTTTGGAGCTCAGAGATGGAGATAAGTCTAGATATCTCGGGAAGGAACACTCAAAGCAGTAGAAAATGTAAACACTACTATCGCAAACGCAATTCAAGGTCAGACTTTTTGAAAATTTTTAGAAAACTCGATGAGGTATTGATTGCTCTTGATGGAACAGCAAAATAAATCAAATCTTGGAGCAAATGCAATCCTTGGAGTAGTATGGCTTTTGTAGTAGCGTGTGCTCAAACTGAAAAAGAAATGGGATATACGAATATCTTGGAGAAGGAAAAGGAAATACCTTCCATTCCCTATGATGAATATCCTCAATGGAGGTTCTCATGCAGACAATAATGTAGATATTCAAGAATTTATGATTATCCCTACAGGAGCTCCAGATTTTAGAGAAGGTCTTAGATGGGGATCTGAAATCTTCCATAACCTCAAATCTATCCTTAAGTCAAAAGGTCTTGTAACTTCAGTAGGAGATGAAGGTGGGTTCGCACCAAATCTTGGATCTAACGAAGAAGCTTTTGCAAGTAATTGTGGAAGCTATCGAAAGGCAGGTTATACTGGTAAAAATTTCTCTTGCTCTTGATGTCGCTTCATCAGAATTCTTCAAAGATGGAGTATACGACTTAGCAGGAGAAGGTAGAAAACTCAATGCTGATGAGCTTGTAGCGCTTTATCAAGATTGGGCAAGTAAATATCCTATCATCTCTATCGAAGATGGTATGGCAGAAGATGACTTTGACGGATGGAAAAAGCTTACTGATGCACTTGGAGACAAGATGATGCTCGTAGGGAGATGATCTCTTTGTGACTAATATTTCTAGACTTCAGATGGGAATTGAAAAAGGAATTGCAAATTCAATCCTTATCAAGCTTAACAAATCGGTTCAGTTTCAGAAACGCTTGATGCTATCAATCATGGCTCATGAAAACGGAATGAGATCAATTTCTTCTCATAGATCTGGAGAAACTGAAGATACTTTCATCGCAGATTTGGCAGTTGCCCTCAATACTGGATTTATCAAAACAGGATCAGCATCCAGAACTGACCGTATTGCAAAAGTACAATCAACTTTTGAGAATTCAAGAAAAACCTTGGAGCAAACGCAAAAATATGGTAAATAAGGAGAAGAATCAAAAAGAAATCTGACTGAATTTTTTGGTCAGGGTTTTATGTCTTAGTTTTTGGACTATGTTATCATGAATAAAAATTAATACAAGATATATATGAGGGGAGACCTTAGTTCTCAATAGGGCTTTTCACGCTTGTAGAGATGTTAATTGTGGTAATTATAGTGGGTATTCTGAGTCTGCGATCTTGCCCAGACTCACAGGTTACATGGCAGAACAAGAGACCTCAAGAGACAAGCAGATCTGAGAAATATCATCATGACAATCAATATGTACCAATCCAACAAAGGAACTCGACCGGAAGTTTACAACAAAAATGGTCAACTTTCCCTAGAATTGATTTAAAATCTGCAGGAAGAGCAAGTCAACTCCTCTGAATCAAAGAATACATTAATGAGATTCCCAAAGATCCAGAGCAATCTTTTTGTATGAAATATCTTACATCCAATGCATATTGACCACTTCATCGCTCACGAATATTTATTAGATAAAGTAGGATTACCTCTATATCTCTACAAGGAGTAATGAAAATGAAACCATTCCCAATTGAGCACTTTTTATTTGCCAAAGTAGAAACCCCAGAATATACTAATTATATCAGAATTTATCCAAACGCATTCTAGTTGATAGTAAAACCACTTAGGGAGGAGTCTTTTTGGCGAGCAAACCATAGTCCAACAGGGCCTTCTCCAACCCCCAGTCATATTGATCACAATGCTTTACACCTTTGTACCAGTGTCAAGAAAGCTGATGCACCTACTATGAACAAAAAAAGATGATGGAACAGTAGAATGTACTTACTCAGATCCAGAGCAACTCTACTATATTGTTAAAGTAGACGGATAAACAAAAAAGAGAAGTCTGACTTCTCTCTTTTTTTATACTTATTTACGATATTTTGCATTTGCACCAGGTTTTTCTTGGATTCTCAACAGTTGGTTGTATTTTGCAATATGACCTATTCAGTGATGCATTAAGTACTCTTTTTGAATTATTTATAAAAAGAGCTGTTAAATCCTCTTTTTATTTATTATCTACTTTGACGATATAATAGAGTTGATTTGTATCAGAATAGGTACAATCTACACTTCCATCCTCATTTTTTGTCATGGAAGGCTTGTCAGATTTGCTAATTTTCGTACAAAAGAGAAAAATATTGGAAGGAACATATGGTGGTACGAGAGGATAGCCTCTTGTTATCGGATTGTAATTCCCCATAAAACACCCTCCTAAGGAAGTGATGTCCGGTCCAACTACTTTATTTGAGTGAACTTTTGATATAATTTGCATATTCAGGAGTTTCTACCTTTGCAAATAGAAGAGCACCATTGGCCTCAAGTGAGGCTACCTACATCTCTTATAGATAAATAAAGATAATCTCCATCACCGAGAAAGTTTTTGCTTTGTCCTACCTCTTCGATGATCAGGATGCATCATCTCTCACACAAATAAGTTACTAGGATCTTTAGGAAAGCTCTTGATATATTCTTTGATTCATAACAGCCATGTGACTCTTCAGGCAAAGTCAGAGATTACTTTGTTGTTTTTATCATAAATTTCAGGGCCATTTTTCCCTTGTTCGATTTGTACAGTTCAATCGCAGTAGCGATATTTCTCGAATCCATATGCCTTTGCAAATCTCTGGTTCTTGCCATATATCCAGTGAGCTTTGGTAAGATTGCGGCCTCAGAATACCCACTATAATCACTACAATTAGCATCTCTACGAGCGTAAAGGCAGATCTTAAGCTACTTTTTACTTCTTCAATTGTTTAAAACAATTTTTCTCTTAGTATTCGCTCTTGACAAAACATCATGATAAATAAAATAGATAAATTGATTTTTTAATAAAAATTATTGAATTTTAACAATATAATAAAGCTCTTTTTGGATCTGAGTAGGTACAAGAATCATCTCATTCATATTCAGCTCTCTTTGCTCTATTTGATTTGACAATACGTGAGCAGAGACGGATTTTATTCATATTAAATTCTATGGGTTTTTCCTCAAGCAGGACCAGTGAATGATTACAAAAAGATAGGCCCCCATAGGAAACGATTTCCCAAATCCTCCACAAAAAGGGTGAGCATTCATATCAAAAACATAATTACTCATATCTGGGGACTCAGTCTTTGCTATCAGCAATGCGACTCCTGACAAAGTTGATCCTGGTACTGGCATTTGCTGATAAAGATATTCTCCTCTTGGAATCGCTATTTTTCATCGAACACCTCGAGGTCAATTTTTGACCATTAAAGACTCATGTACTCCAACTTGTTGATTATTGGGATCAGAGGGAGTTCTTTGATGTAGTCTTTTAAAGAGAGTAATCTAGTCACAGGGAGAGGTTTTGAGTATCTGCACGTCAATAAACAAATTGTTCCTAAGTTTTTAGAAGCATCTATAACTTCTTTTAAGAGGAGTTCCCAAAGGAAGTTCTCACTTATCCCCCTTATACATCTCAATTCATGTTGCTACATTTCTCAGATCCACTTGTCTTTTTGAGATCTCTAGTTCTTGCCATATATCCAGTGAGCCTTTGGCAAGATCGCAAAAGACTCAGGATACCCACTATAATAACTACAATTAGCATCTCTACAAGCGTAAAGGCAGATCTTAAGTCGCTTTTACCTCTAAAATCTTTTCAAAATCAGGTTCTTATCTTTAGTTTTTCCCATTGTAGTATATCATATATAGAGATAAAATATATAAAAGCTATTGAATCTTGACAATATAATAAAAGCTGTTTTGGATCTGAGTAGAGTACAATTTATAGTTCCATCCTCATTTTTGTCATGGAAGGCTTGTCAGATTTGCTAATTTTCGCTACAAAAGAGCAAACTCTTGGCAGACACAAGTGTCGATACGAGCGGATAGCGTCATGTTTTCGGATTGAAATTTGCCCCCAAAACACTCCTCCTAAGGAAGTGATGTCCCGTCCAAGTACTTGATCTGAATGAACTTTGATATAATTTGCATATTCAGGAGTTTCTACCTTTGCAAAATAGGAGAGCACCATTGGCCCTCAAGTAGGCCACCCATATCTCTTGTAGATAAATAAAGATAATCTCTCATTACTGAGCCGATCACCTCTATGATGGGGATGCATTATCTCTCACACAAACAAGTTACTAGGATCTTTAGGAATGCTCTTGATATATTCCTTGATTCATAACAGCGATGTGGCTCTTCAGCAAAATGCAGAGGTTACTTTGTTGTCTTTATAAATTTTAGGCAGTGTTCCTTGTTCGATTTGTATAGTCTCAATCGCAGTAGCGATATTTCTGAGATCCATATGCCTTTGCAAATCTCTTGTTCTTGCCATATATCCAGTGAGCTTTTGGTAAGATCGCAAGCACTCAGAATACCGATGATAATCACCACAATTAACATCTCTACCAGCGTAAAAAGCCCTGTTGAGAACTGGGTTATTTCTCTCTCTCTCTCTCTCTCATACATTTTTAATTATTTTATAAAAAGTAAAATTTTTAATCGGAAACTGTTTTATTTACTTGAGATCTTTGGTTTTTGATGTTATTTTCAATTTTGCAGAGTTTATTGAGATCCTTAAAACTTACTGTTGCAAAGTTTGGACTGGTATCATTGACTCCTTCTTGATAAAAACTAAAGCTCTCGCTCTCATTAGGATCTTGATTATGACGAGTAAGTGCAATATTTTTCAAAACTTTTGGAATAGTAAATCTTCTACTTTTGCTTCCACGTTCTCTATGAAGGATATCAGGACTAACCAATCAAAAGTGGCAAGTATTCTCCATATTGCTATATACAAGTTTATTGCCTTTGATAAAAATAATTGATAACATGACAAATTAAATCATCAAATCTCTCTGAATTTACGGCATTTCTAGAAATAAGATCTTTAAAGGCTGATTCTTTTTCCATCAATCTCTAGATATTTGTAATTGTCATTTCTTGGAGGGACTAATAGGCCTTTTTAACTTTCTCTTCATAGAGATCAATATCAAAACTGATATCTTTGATAGTGGTTTCAA
>BNJT01000704.1_pt1 | contig 10797 bp, 16 predicted proteins | sample 8540491 | NCBI WGS metagenome assembly BNJT01 (sample SAMD00202455, study PRJDB9452) | human saliva metagenome | host: Homo sapiens
TCGTCGTGTTGAAGGTCATCGAACGAGGCTGTTGGAGATCGTAGCAAGGTTGTCTGCTTTCTTCAACTGGGGCGGGCGCATCGGTCTTGGGCGTAAGTGCGGGCAAGGCGGTGCGATTGGCAGTTCAAACTGTTCGGTTGCCGTGACATAGGCGGCTTTGCCCGCAGGTTTGTCGCTCTTGAGACGGAGGTAGACGTTGAGGTGGTAGTCGTCGGCACCGTTTCAGGCACATTGGTGGTTATGGTGAAGGGAAGTACGCGACGCGATGCGGCGGTGTGAGGGCGGCAGTTGATGTTGCCCTTTTAATTGACGACAATGTTCTTCAATACTGGAAATCGAGGGTGAAGTCATGAGGTTGCTGAACGGTTAGTTGTTGCCTGATCAGGCTCTTGCTGTTCTTGCCGTTGTTGAGCCGAAGGTCACGTGTTGGTACCTTCTTGACGATGTGTCGAGCTTGGGAGTCCACTGCGTTCGGGTGATCGCTGTGTGTTGACAGTTACCCTGGTGGTCCGGGTAGTCATGTGGTGGTCAATTGTTTGATGCCCTGTTTGAGCTTCTGGGGTTGTAGATGCTTGATCACCCAGTCCAAATGCAACCGCCGATGCGATCTCGATTTTTCGATGATGTCCCAGTATTCGCGGGTAACCCAACTGTTGCCCATGGCGTGTCATATTTGCACATGAAGAAGGGTTGGTCGCCTGCGTTGTTGTTGGCAAATCGTGCACGTGGTTCTTGGGTCAGGGTACATTTTGAGTGGAGGTCCGTTTGATGCCGTCGGTGACGGCCTGCATTGTGGCTCCCTCGTAGTGAATGGGACGGGGGTCGAGGGCAGTGCTGTGTTGTTGCGTGGCAATGAAGTTGTCGCTGCTTGATTCGTTACCGAGCGACCAGAAAATGATGGAGGTTGGTTGCGATCGGTGCACCATGCGCACCGTACGGTCGATCATGGCGGGTTTCAAGATTCTTGTCGGGAGATGACAGCCGTGTTGCTTAGCCGCTGTTTGCACCGTGATCGTTCCAGTTCTTGTGACATTCGAGGTCAGCTTCGTCCATGACGTAGGGAGGCTATAGTAGTCGAACATGGGGTTTATTTTGGCCTGACGGGGTGTGTGAGGTGCGCACCGTGTTGACATTGGCTGTTTCGAGGTAATGTCGTGCAACGTATTGGGCGTCGATGGTGTGCCGGTTTCGGGATGCGTGTCTTGGGTGTTCACCTTTGAAGAAGACGCGTGTGCCGTTGATGAGTACTTGTCGTTGCGTATCGATGTTGTGGAATCCGTACTGGGTGTTGACCATTTCCTCCTTGCCACTGGCGTCTTTTGACTGACAATGACGGGTAGAGTTCGGGCGTTTGGGCGTCAGAGGCGGAGGTCATTGAGATTGTCAGTGATGTCCACCTTTTTGTTCGTTCGCCGGGCAGCAAAGTCGACAGTTTTTCGCTCTGCTTGTTGACCGTCGGGATCGAGCAGGGTGACTTCTACGCGTTTTGGCCGCCGTTTTGTCGGTTGTCGAGCTCGAGCTGCACATTGAGCGGAACCGCTCTTGTGGCGTTTGGTCGCATTGAGGTTGGGTGATGGTGGTCGCGCAAAGGTGCGGGAGTGGCCGAAAATAGACGTAGGTGGATACCGCTCATGTGGAACACGTCTTGTCCTTCGAGATATGAGCCGTCTGTCCAACGGATCACTTGTACGTGACATTGTTTTGCGGCGTGGGCGCGGAAGTGACGTCAATTCGCAACGTGTTGTTGGCGCCTTGCGTGTAACCGATGTATTTTCCGTTGACCCACGTAGGCACCACTATTACCATCGGAAGTGGAGGGCGCTTGTCGTCCCAGTTGTGCGGGAAGATCGAAGTCACGCGGTAGCTTCCGAGATTGGGATCTACTTTTCCGCGATGTTCTTGGGCAACTTAATGTAGGGAGGGTCATTTCGAAAATGTAGTCCATATTTACGTGGACTTTGTTGTCATATCCTTCATTTCCCAGCAGAGGCGTCGGTGTTTTCGCGTGTTGCGGTGTTATAGTTGTTCTTGACAAAAGCGGTGTCGCGTTTTGCGGTCAGGTGGTAGTGGAATTCCGTTGAGCGACTGCTTCGGTGGAGTTCGGTTGAGCCATGCCTGTTTGAGACGCGCATTGGCCTTCAAAGCGGCCGTGGTGGCGTAGGGCATGAACGTGGCATGTCCGTTTTCCTTGTTGATGGCGAAGATCGCTTCGTTTGCCACTCCGTTTTGGGTTGCTCCCGCGTCGCAATCATACCTCGGTGGATGGAACTCGAGTTGTCGTCCGTGCTGTAGCCCACATAGATCTCGCCTTTTTCGTTCATTACTGGGAGTAAATAAGTTCGTAGGCCTCAGAAATGCGGTACACACCATTTTTTCCTGCACGGGTTCGAACACGAAACGCTGGTTGGGGTTGTTCTTGTTGGAATCATTGCAAGGTTTGCAGGGCCGTTGGAGCCAAGTCCATGGCTTTTTGTAATTGCTGTTGTAGATCAAGAATGCTCCGTCGCCTGCGTCGAGGAGTTGGAACACTTGCGAGGGCGCCGTGGATCGGTTTCGCACCTTCGTAGTGCTGTTGTTGGAGGCGAATCTCCATTGTCAAATTGATTGTGCGCCACAGCCGTGATGGTATAGTGCTTGATTGGGTCACGGTTGTGGGTGCAAGGACAGCACTCATACACCAGAGCATAAGACGATTAAAGCCGCTGTGTCGAGGTTGGTGAACTGTTTCATGATAGGAGAAGTGAGGAGATAAACTAAAAAATAGAGAGATGAAAATTTCAGATCATTCGAAGTGGAAGGTGAGCACCACCATATTGGGTGTAGCACTCTGCAGACTCTGGTGAAAACCGGTTGTGAGGATCGGTCAGGTCGGGGCGGTGTGCTTTGTAGCGTGTTGTTTAATCGAAGCAGAACGGGTTCGGGTATCAACTTGAAGAAAGGCAGGTAAAGGAGTCGCAGCGAAACCCACTTCGACGAAGGTTTCAGCGGCGCGTGCGGATGTAGCTTCTTTGGACGGTGAGATCATACATCATGTCGACTCTCCGACCACGAGGGACGAAAATTATTTAGCGCGGAGCCGCCGCCTTGAGAGGTTGGGCAATGCAATATGAGTGGTTTTCATGTCCTGCGTCGGCTCACTGTTTGGTCGCCATGTTGTGGAACGTGGTGTTTTGACCCGAAATGCAGCGTGGGGTGGCGCGCAGCGTGAAATTTCTCGTGGGTCGCCACTCGCCCAACACGCTACAGAGCCAAGTTCTGTCTGTCGTTCTGCCCACCCATTGTGCGCCGTCGGCCGTGTTGATGTGCGTTGTTGAGGGCTTCAAACCCTGATCGTGCAGCCCGATTTGGAAACCATGGTCCACGCGCTCATCGATGTAGGGTTTGTATTGCACAACGGTTGTTGCGGGCCGCGAAGGGTTGGCGAAGTAAAGCAGGAGAAAGAACAGCAAGGAATGTGCATGTGGATAAAAATGAGGGAATTTCGCAGCCGCGGAGGCCACTTTTCGGACTGAGCGCCACGTGCAGCGAGAGTCTGCGGTGAGCGTTTAGGGAAGGCACAGCCCACCGACTCAATCCCTCGTGATATTCTCGCGTTGCATCAAAGTACGCGTGCGTGATACGTCCCTTTGCGCCTCGGTAATCGAAGGGTGGCGAGCGGAAACGCGTGTAAAGGGTGCGCAGCGAAATGCCGTGTGCGCGAGAGTCTCCGTCGTCGGCCGACAAATCTGCCGCTGCCACGAGGGTGTCCGTTGCGCTCGATGAGTAGACTGTCGCGCATGCAGCAGGGCGGCCGCGGTTGTCCGATCTGCCGCAGCTGATCGTCGGGCGTCGGCGCGCGCCCGAGCCGCAGCATCGGGCACGGGAAGGGTCCATCGTTGCGGAACGACGAGCGTGATCGATCGAAAGGGATACAAGCTTTGTCAGAAGATTTGCGCAGCATGACCGACAGCAGGTACGTCTTTGTGCTGGTCGGTGCGACTGCCGACGGTGACGACGCAGCCCGTTCCGCGTGTCTACATCCGTTGGGATCCACCTGTGCGACTGCAGTAAAAGCTTCCGCCTCTCTGCAGGCCACGAGGAGCAGTCCCGCGAGCAGCAACAAGCGGAAGTCGCCGTGCGGAGTCGGCACAGTCGTGTGCAAGCAGCAATCATCCGCTTTCATTTCGCCGGGTTGTTGTCGGTGGTGTCAGAAGCCGGCGGGTGTTGTCACGACGCGCACCTCCTTTGGCGTTGTCGTTTGCGTGTCTCTGTCTCTCGGCCGTTTCTTCCGCGTTCGTTTTCGGGCCCCGTTTCTGTCGTTGCGGTTCGGTCCTCGCCGCAGCGCGCGGGTCGTATCGCGCCGATTGTTTGCCGCGCGCGCGCGCCTGCAGTGAGCCGCATCGCGGTTCCTCGTCTTTGGTGTTGGCGGTCGCCGCCCCTCTCGGGTGCGGGACGGCAGTCTTCCGTGCCTTGTCGAAGCGCGTCAAATCGTCTTGCTCTGCCAGATCCACCACTCTGCATGCCGGTTTGTTGGCCGTCGTCGAGCAGTTCGGGTTTCGTTACCCTCGCGCGGTTCATTTCGATCACAAGGCCCGTTCGGCACCGATGGTGACAAGATTGGCTGCCATGCGTTTATCGGTCGAATAGCGATCTGCCCCGCGCTGGAGAATGTCGGCCTTGGAAATGAGTAGTGGGTGCCAGTCTGCGCCGTTTCGAGCTGCACGTTGCGTTCAGGCAAACTCTTGTGCGCCTCATTATACACATCGAGTTCGTAGTTCAGGCGGCATTTGGTTTTCCGCACGTGCGGCCAGTTTCTGTGGGTTGGGCGAAATCGTCTGTTGTCTGGCCGCTCCGGCGTGACACCTGTCTGGAAGTTTTTCATCCAGGTGGAGCAGCAGAGTTCACGTCCGCAAGGGCCGATTCCGCCGATGCGTCCTGCTTCCTCGTCGCGCCCCGATCTGTCGCATCTCGACGCGTACGTGGGAAGGTGCTCGGTAGTACGCGAATCAGTTTGCGAGAGTCCACACGCGAATCGGCAATATGGTAGAATATCGCCTTGTTACGCAGTCGCCTTGATACTCGACGTCGCCGTTTTTCATGTCCAGCTCCGAGCGACTTTGGCGTTGTCGGCTTTGGATCATCGTGTCGTTCTCTCGGCTGCGCCTTCTTGCCACTTTTTCGAGGGTCTGTGGTGCGCGCTTTTCGGTAGATGCGTTTGATCCTGCGCGGAGTGCGTGCCTTTTTCGTTTGCGGTAGGCACGAGCGATCGGTGGGAGTAACGGTACCGATGTCGTGTCGGGCGAGTTTCACGGCCACCACGTCTCCTTTGGAGATCGAGGTGATTGTCGCGTTGCGGAAATATCCTTTTGCGCGTATGATTGCACTTCCACGGGTCGGAGAACCTCGTCGTTGCCGAGGATGTCGCCGTTGTGCCTAGTCGAAGTGTCTGAGTTGACAGCTTTCGAGGCACCCGCATCCGCAGGCCGAGAATCCGCGGAGTGCAGGGTCGGGAATGGTCGTTTGCGACGTGGTAGAAAATATAGTGACGGCTTTTCTCGACGGCGTGCGGCTGTCGACAGTCGGAATGCGGAGTGGGTGCGTCGCTGTATGGATACAATTCACCTCGTACTACGCAAAAGCATATTTTCTGTCGGAAGTACACCAAACGAATGGAGGGTTTTAGCGGTCACGTCTTTGTTTTGTCTCCGTCCTCGAAACTTCCACCGTCGCTTTCTCACCCATGTGACAAAAGTTGACGCTGCGCAGAAAATCCCCCGCAATCGATGAAAAATCGGGCATTTTTCGTTCAGCGGCCCCGCACGTGATAGACTGACACTGGGCATGCACTAACGTGAATCGGGAAGCGTCTCGACGTGAATCAGGAAGGTCACGACGGGCGAATCAGAGGGCACCGCCGCAGTGAGTGGGAATGCACTGCAGCCACTCCGCGCACCGCCGCAAACGCCGACCGCCCCTCGTCGGGTAGACGAGCGCGGTCTGAGCACAGTGGGGACGAAAAGCCGTCGGTCGGTAGTCGCGCCTAGTGCTGTCCCGCGGCGGTGTTTGCGAGCAGCGGGAGGAGCGCACCATGCTAGCCCTCGCGTTCCATGTCCGCTTTGGGGACGAAACGCAGCGAGGCACTGTTGATGCAATAACGCAGTCCGCCGCGGCTTTCCGGTCCGTCGTTGAAGACGTGGCCGAGGTGGGCACCGCCGAGTTTGCTGCGCACCTCTGTGCGGTGCATGCCGTGACTGTGTGTCGGTGAGGTTGTCGAGCAGATGCGGATCGATGGGCTGCTGAGAAGGCCGACCATCCGCATCGATTCAAATTTGTCGGTCGAGCGAAGAAGCGGTTCGCGGTGGTGATGTCAGCTTGCCAGATGCCCGGCGGAATTCGCTTGTCGTAGGCATTTTGATGCGGGGCTTCGGTGGCCTGCCTTTTTGCGTCACTGCGTATTGCACTGTCGGTGAGTCGTCGCCGCAACTCTTCGTCCGTGGGTTTTCCGGTAGGTGTTTTTGGGAGCGCATCGGCATTGGCGCGTCGGGCTTCCTCGAAGAGCGCACTCGGCACATAGCGCAATAGCCGCCGGGATGCACGTCGAGATAGTCTTGGTGGTAGTCCTCGGCCGCATAGAAGTTGTGCAGCGGTTCGATCTCGACGGCCACGGTCGCCCGGATGGCGGCGGCCAGCTTTTGCTTTCTCGGCCACGAGCAGCGGCGGCGGTGCAGCTGCGGGTATAGTAGATGCGGTGCGGTGTGCGGTCCCACGTCTCCGCCTTGGCGGTTCACGCTGGTCGGGTCGATTGTTCGGAAAAAGAGTTGGACCAAGAGCGGGGAGCGTTGCAGGGTCATATATTTCACCTCGACCGTTTCGGCTAAAGCCGGTTTGGTGCCCGCACACCCGTTCGTAGGTGTTTTTCTACATGGCCGTTGGCATATATCCGCAGCGGGTGTCAGAACGCCGTTGATTTGTTTGAAGAAATGCCTCGGTGCCCTGAAACATCCTCCGGCGGCAAAATGAAGGTTAGGCTGCATCGCCCATTGTGTTGGTGCTGAGGTTGTGTCGTGTGCGTGCGCAAAGCTTCGTGAGCGTCAGCCCGAAGCCGCCAGCCTCCCAGTGCAGCGACGGCAACTAAGAGTCGGAAAAAGGAGTACGCATGGTTTGTATATTAGAGGTTTGATTGAGTTGATGTTGCGAGCAGGACCGGATGGTCAAAAACTCCCCGTGCGCCTATGTGGGAGGAGGTGCATCGGGGAGTTCTGTGAGTGTTTCGTACGTCGAAACCGCGCTGCCTCAGCTTAGGGCGGTCGGCCCATTGTGGTCGGAGGTCGGTTTCGTCGAGTGGCGCATCAGGCAACGGCGTTTCTTGTTCGTCGGTGGTCTCGCCGACCGATGCGCCATTGGCGCCATGCCGCGAAGAGGAAACCACCGACAGTCGCAGCACGATGGCCGCATACAAGCGATGTATTCGGTCAGTTGTCACCGAGGTGGGACGGAACGTAAGGACGATCCTCATGGTGTCCGGCGAACGCGGAGGGCGCCGCAACACATGCGTTTGGCCGCGAGCCACTTCCACCGGGTTTGCCGTCGATGGTGGCCGTCCAGCCCGGATAGTAGATTTCGGAGAACACCGCCACACGCCGTGTCTTTGCTGTTGTCGCTCGTGCTGGCGCAGTTCGTTCGGCGCATAATGCTGCTTGTCGAGGCTCGATGCGGCCTTGTCCGTCGGTGGCGCCTTTGAGCAACGATTCGAACCGGGCATCGGCCAGCACCGCTTTGGTGTTTCAGGTCCGAGCTTTCGAGCGCTTGGATCTCGGCATCGGCACTGCGACGAACTTCACCTCGTTGACAAACCAAGCATTGCCGTTGGCGTGAGCATTTTGCAGGGCGATGTTGCCATTGCCGAGAATCACCCACTTCATGTTGAGCACATGTTGATGATCGACGTCACCGAATCGTGATCCGATGGGTCCGAGGCCACATACGCATTCAGCTGCTCCTGGCTGCGGATACCGCGCGCGGCAAGAGTTGCGTACTGTCGGCCGCCGCTTGGGCTTTCAGCTTTTGCGCAGCGCTCGTTGAGGTGATGGCCCAGCATTCGTTGTCGAGATAGAAATTGATCAACTCTCCCTGGTAGCGACGAGTTTCGGCGGCGTGATAGCCACCGATCGACTTGCTGCCAGAAAGCCGTTTCTGGTTCCTGAAGTCTCAAGCTGAACGGGCTGCCACCGGAAAGATTCAGCACGCGGTAGTCCGGATCTTTGCCCTTCAAAATGAGCTGATCGGCGGGCGATTTGCAGAGATTGCCTTGCATCGCTTCGGGTTCTTTGAAACCGTCGGTGTTGAGGTGGCGACGATCGATGTTCTGCGAGGTCGCCAAGCGTGCGGACGAGGCAGTCATCGCCCACCACAGCCGCCGAGGGAATGGCTTTCGGCCATTTGGCGCCAGCGGCCACCAGCGCCAAGCGGGCAATGAGCGAAAGGAAGAAGCGCGCGCCAAAGCCGTGGCCGAAAGGATGGCCGCGTGGAGTTGCAGGATGGCTCCGCTGCTATGCCATTACTGACGAAATCGGCGTGAGGTGACCGAGTTGCTGCAATTGAGCGAAAGCTTGGCTGTCGGCCGTCGAGAGAAGGTTGTCTGAGGCATCGGGCACGAGGGCGTAGAACAGACCTCACGCCGACGGTGAGCAATCGCTCGCCACACCGAGGAGATTTAGGCCGCGGCGCGTTCCGGAAAATCTTTCCGGTGGCGAGATGCACTCGCCCAAGGCGTAGCATGGCCGACGGAAGCAGTGGTGAATTCGGCAATTACCAGCGCCGACGACACGGTGCGGACTTTCGCGCACACATCGGCAGCACATCGATGAAGAAGTCGGTGGCTCCCCACGAGTTGTGTCCCCATGCGAAGAGGTGAAAGAGTAGGGTGGCTGCGGCGAGTGCCCACTTGAGCGGTCCGCGCACCAAACCGAGAAGCCGAGCAGGAAGAGGAAGCAATGCGGGCTCCCACATAAACGGGACCTGCGTGAACGGCTGGTCACAATACTGGTTGATGCCGGGATATTGCCCGAGCCGGTACGCCTGCCGTCAAACTGCGAGGCATATTGATAGAAGTCGTCATGTAGCCTGAGCCCATCCACGCCGTCGCGTTCGAGAATGCTCGCTCGATCCGCCGCCTTTGAGAGTCCGGCATCAAAAGCGTGAGTGTCTCCGTCGATGCCGTAGCTCCACTGGGTGATGTAGTCGCTGCCAATCCGTCGGTGCCGCACGCTTCGGGGCCTCCTTCTGCTCGGCTGATTTTCGGTGCCGCGACGGTCAGTTCCGTCTTTCCGCGCATCGACTCTTTCGAGTATTGCCACGTGTGGTAGGGGTTGGGCAGGTTGACCGCCGCCGCCAGGAGTCCTCCACCAGGAGGCGCCGGTGGCTTTCGCCCAGCGCCCGAAGGTTTTGCTGCGCAAAGGCGTTTCGATGCCGTAGGCCTGCCGCCACGAAGAGCAGCGACAGAGCAGAAAGATGGTAAGTCATCTGCAAGTGGTTGGCGGCAATTTGCAGGGCGGCAAAGAGCGCCGTGACGGTAGCTCCCCACAAGTATTTGCCGCGATGGGCCAGCACCAGTCCGCGATGGTCGGCGGAATGAACTGCGAGTATTCACCTTCCAGAGGTGTCCGGCGGCGATGATGATGAGAAAATAGCTCGAGTAGGCCCATGCCGTCGCGCCGAATGCAGAGAGCAGCGGTTTGAAACGGAGCGCGCGCATCAGCAGGTAGAACCCGAAGAGATAGGGAAGAGAAACCCGAGCGGGCCGGAGGCAAAGCCGCACCACTGCTATCTCGACCACGCCCATCACCTTCTCGTCGAGACCGTGGGTCGAAGCGGTATCTGATAAGTGGGCATCTCCGAAAATACTTCGTTGGTCCAATGGGTGCCGTTCGGCCCGTGGCCTCATGATAAAGCGGTTTTGTTCCTCGTCAGCCATAGCCCGGCCACGGTGTCGTGGCCAGCAACACGAGAGACCTTCGCTGATGGGCGTGGCAAAATAGGCGAAACTCACCAGCAGGAAACACGTAGCACAACCACGAGGTCGGGCCATGAGCGGCGAAGAAATTGTCGCATCTGATTAGTTGTTACGCGATTATTAATGGGCAAAGTTGCACAATGTCGGGCGTATTAGCCGTATTTTTGTAGAGCAAATCTCAATAAAATCTCCTCACATGAAAATCGGAATCATCACGGCCATGCAAGCGGAGCATGACCAAATCGCGGCGTTGCTCACCGACAGCACTGCGATGGAGGCCGCCACGCCCGGTGCTCCCGCTGTGTTGTGCGGAAGCTTGCTGTGCACACCATCGTGCTGGCCATGAGCGGTATCGGGAAAGTCAATGCAGCGCTCACCGCCGCCGCACTCATCGCGTGCGCATCGCGATGCGCTCATATCAGCACAGGCTGCGCCGGGCGGGCTCGCCCCCGGAGCGGTGTGATGGGGTGTCGTGGCCGCCTCCTCCACCCGTCTGCCCACGACGTGTAGGTGCGGCGAGGGCAACGCCTACGGGTCGGTGGCAAGGGCTGCCGGCTCGCTTCGAAGCTGACGCGCGTTTGTGCTGGAAGTGGCGCGCGCGCCTTGGCTGCTCGATCCCACCGTGGACGCCGGTGTGCTGCGGACTGACCTGCACCGGCGACAAGTTCATCACCGATCCCGACGAACTCTCGGCAGTGTGCCGTGCTTTCGGAGGCGCTGGCCGTCGACATGGAGAGCGCGCCGCCATCGCCCACACCTGCTATTTGCACCGCATTTTGCCACGGGTTTCAGCAATACGTAACTGA